>ERZ1643250.368-NODE-368-length-50083-cov-10.464580_pt1 | contig 50083 bp, 47 predicted proteins | sample MGYA00579262_ERZ1643250 | MGnify/ENA primary metagenome ERZ1643250 (study PRJEB29033, sample SAMEA4952265) | chicken gut metagenome | biome: Broiler Chicken; feature: Gastrointestinal Tract; material: Caecum | place: Ireland | collected 2018 | study: Broiler...
CCATGACTTCGCTTACTCTCATAAACATTTTCTCCATAGGCTACCTCTCTTTCTTATTTGTTCTATACATTTTTGTATAGTCATATATTACTATACTTTTCTGTATTGGTCAAGCGGTTTTACAGAAATTTCTATACTTTTTTGTATTGGTTTTTCTTGATTGTACCTATACTTTTATGTTATACTCAATCTATCAAAAGACTTCAGATAGGAGAATGGTTATGGCTATTGGCGAAAGAATCCATTATTTCCGGCTGCTCCGTGGCTTTACACAGAAATATCTGGGCAAACTTCTGGGTTTTAGCGACTCTCAGGCAGACGTCCGTATCGCCCAGTATGAAAAAGGCGCACGCAGCCCGAAAGAGAAATATTTAAACGCACTGGCACAGATTTTTGAGGTATCGCCTCACGCTTTGAATGTTCCCGATATTGACACGGATATTGGACTTATGCACACTCTCTTTACACTGGAAGATACCCGTGGTCTGAAAATCGGAAAACTGGACGGCGAACTCTGCCTCCGACTGGACAAAGACACCGGAATGACCTACCACAGTATGTGGGATATGTTTAACGCATGGTATCAGCAGGCAGAAAAACTGGAGTCCGGCGAGATCACCAAAGAAGAATACAATCAGTGGCGTTATACCTATCCTAAAATGGAGGCTGAACAAACCCGCCAGGAATTGGACGCTCTGCGTGAAAAGCGAAAAGCTGAAAACAATACAGATTAAAAAAAGCCAACAAAAAAGGTCTTGCCAAATTGATTTCACTCAATTCAGTAAGACCTTTTCTATTGATTTCAGTTGGATTTACCTGATAACCTCTGGCGAAAAATAAATAAATGCTTTTCAGCCAGTGTTATCATTTTGTTATCAAGCGGAACCCTAATGCGTCTCAAACGCCCTGTTTATGCGGGTTCTCAGATTTCTTTACTTATTCAAATTCAATCGTCCCCGGCGGCTTACTAGTCAAATCATACATTACCCTGTTCACGCCCTTAACCTCATTGATGATCCTGCTCGTCACCTTGAACAGCACCTCATACGGGATCTCCGCGCATTCCGCCGTCATAAAGTCGCTGGTGTTCACCGCGCGCAGCGCCACCGCGTAATCATAGGTTCTGAAGTCACCCATGACGCCCACGGACCGCATGTTGGTAAGACCTGCGAAATACTGTCCCAGACCTTTGTCCAGGCCGGCTTTCGCGATCTCCTCCCGATAGATGGCGTCCGCGTCCTGGACGATGCGCACCTTCTCCTCGGTCACTTCGCCGATGATCCGGATGCCCAGGCCGGGGCCGGGGAACGGCTGACGGTATACCAGGTTCTCCGGGATACCCAGTTCCAGACCCGCCTTGCGGACTTCATCCTTAAACAGCATCCGGAGCGGCTCGATGATCTCTTTGAAATCCACCACGTCCGGAAGGCCGCCCACATTGTGGTGGGATTTGATCACGGCGGATTTTCCGAGGCCGGACTCGATCACATCCGGATAAATGGTTCCCTGTACCAGGAAATCCACGGCGCCGATCTTCTTTGCCTCTTCCTCAAAGACACGGATGAACTCTTCGCCGATGATCTTGCGCTTTGCCTCCGGCTCTATGACGCCCTTCAGCTTGTCATAATATCTCTGCTGCGCATTGACACGGATAAAATTCAGTTCATAGGGGCCGTCCGGTCCGAATACCGCTTCCACCTCGTCCCCTTCATTTTTGCGGAGCAGGCCATGATCCACAAATACGCAGGTGAGCTGCTTGCCGATCGCCTTGGACATCAGAACCGCCGCCACGGAGGAATCCACTCCGCCGGACAGAGCGCAGAGCACCTTGCCCGTACCCACTTTTTCACGGATCTGCCGGATCGTCTCTTCTACAAACGATCCCATCTGCCAGTCGCCGCTGCATCCGCATACATCGTACACAAAATTTCTCAGCATTTTCTGGCCTTCTTTGGTGTGCATCACTTCCGGATGGAACTGCGTCGCGTACAGCTTGCGCTCCGCGCACTCCATGGCCGCCACCGGGCAGACCGGGGTGTGTGCAGTCACACGGAATCCTTCCGGCACCTGCGCGATATAATCTGTATGGCTCATCCATACTACCGTGGACGGCTCCACATCATTAAATAATATGGAAGAAGTATCCACTTCTGTCTCGGTATAGCCGTATTCGCTGACCGGAGCGGTCTTCACCTCTCCGCCCAGGGTATATGCCATCAGCTGGGAACCATAGCAGATCCCCAGGATCGGCACTCCGATCTCAAATATTTCTTTCTGGTAATGCGGGGAAGTCTCATCATACACACTGTTCGGACCTCCGGTAAATATGATTCCCTTCGGATTCAGCTCCCGGATCTTGTCCAGGCTCATGGTGTAGGGATGTACTTCACAGTAAACATTGCATTCACGGACTCTCCGGGCAATCAGCTGATTGTACTGACCGCCGAAATCCAGCACAATGACCATCTCTCTTGCCAAACCAGTTTCCTCCTCATCGTTTTCTCTCCTGTCATTATAAGTGATGTCTACCTCCTTGACAAGTCCGGGTGATAAAATCCCTTTCATCAAATGGTCCATATTTAAATCCGCAAATACTGTCTCATCCGCAGCGTCAATTCTTAAGATTCTGAAGATTTTCTTAATACTGTTGACAGTATTATATTATACATCATATAATATTATAAAATCATTAATAAAGGAGAGGGTTGCATGGTATTCAACACAGGCGCGGCGCTCCTGGATGCCATTGTGCTGGCAGTCGTATCCATGGACGAAGACGGAACCTACGGCTACAAGATCACCCAGGATGTCCGCCAGGCCATTGACATATCCGAATCCACTCTGTATCCGGTTCTTCGCAGACTTCAGCGTGACGGATGCCTGGAAGTCTACGACCGGGAGTTCGGCGGACGCAACCGGCGCTACTATAAAATCACGGAAGCCGGACTGGCGCAGCTTAATTTATACCGAGCCGAGTGGGAAAGGTATTCAAACAGAATTACGAAAATATTCACGGGGAGACATGCAGAATGAACAGACAAGAATTTATGAAGCGTCTGGAAGAGCTCCTGCAGGACATATCGGAAAATGAACGCGAGGAAGCTCTCCAATATTACAATGATTATTTCGACGACGCAGGCGCGGAAAATGAAGCGCAGATCATCGAAGAACTGGGGAATCCGGAGCAGGTGGCCCGGACCATCAAAGCCGGCATGTCAGACGCCGACGGAGAATATACAGAAACCGGCTATGCGGATTCCCGGTTTCAGGAACACCAGAATCTGACGCCAAAAGACACTGCCGCGGGAGAGCCGTCCGGGAAACAACGGAAACAGCCCAATTTCTGGAAGATTCTGAGTATTATTCTGCTCTGTATCCTCCTGCTTCCCGTCATCATACCTCTTGGATGCATTGCACTCGGACTGCTCCTGCTCGTCGTCTTTGGCATAGCAGGCATGGCTGTCGGCGCGGTAGCCCTGTGTATAGCGTTTCTGATCACCGGCGTTGTCCTGATCGGCTACGGGATCTGGCGGATATTCTTTACTCCCGCCCTGGGGCTTTGCCTCAGCGGAGTGGGGTGCCTGCTGCTGGCGGTCGGGATTCTGGTTACTTTACTGGTAGTAGCCGTCGGGATCAAACTGGTCCCGTGGCTGATCCGCGCCATCGTAAAGTTAATATCGTTTCCTCTTAGAAAGGCAGGTGTTATCGCATGAAAACCGCAGTCAAAATATCTCTGGCAGCGGCAGGCATTCTTGCCGTGCTGGGTATCGCCGGACTGGGCATCGGCATGGCGCTGGGCGGAGGGCCGTCCGTATTCCGGGGGCTGTCCCGCCTCCCGGGCATACTCCGGTTCACACATGGGACTCCCGGTTCATCTATCGTCAGTTCCGAACCATACAGAGAAGAAATGCAGGATTATCAGAACGTGAAAAATCTGACGCTGGATTTCTCCGCCTGTGAGCTGCAGATCCGTACCCATGAAGAGTCTTTTATTTCTCTGTCCGCTTCCAACACGCAGGATACTTTTTCCTGTGAGCAGTACGGTGAAGATCTGATTCTGGAGGATCACCGGGAAATTTTCGGGGATGACGCTGCCGCCTACCCGGATCAGGCGCTCCGTCTCACTCTTCTGGTTCCGCAAGAGACACTGGATACCCTGGACATCTCCCTGGACCTCGGAGAGATCGATGCAGAATCCTTATCCGCTGATACAGTCACGGTTTATTGCAGCCTGGGATCTATGGAAGCAGACTCTGTGTCCGCAGGAGATCTGGATCTCCATTTTGATCTGGGCGACGTGGATCTGGACCGGCTCCAGGTTTCCCGGAGCGCGTCTATCGATGCTTCCTGCGGGGATGTAGATCTTGGATACTATGAAGGCCCGGATCTGAATCTGAACTGCGCCATGGGCAACGCCTCTGTTCTTGCCGGAGGAAGGGAACAGGATTACAACTATGAACTGGTCTGTGACCTGGGGCAGGCCCGGCTGGGAGGACAGCATCACGGATATCATCATGGAGAAAACCATGATCCTGCAGGCTGCCATATTAATCAGGATAATCAGGCGGCATGCCATATATACGCGTACTGTGCGCTTGGCAATCTGGACTTAAATTTCAGCGAGGAGGAATAATCAAATGATAGAAAAGAAACTGTTAAAATCCGCTGTCAACCGCATGATCTGCGGCGTATGCGGCGGTATCGGAGAATATTTCAATGTGGATCCCACGGTGATCCGGCTGATCTGGGTGATCTTAAGTTTCTTCAGCGCAGGCGCCGGCATCGTCATTTATATCATCGCGGCCGTCATTATGCCGGACGCATAAAACCGCTGGGCTAAGCAAAAAAAATCTTTTCTTTTCAAAAAAGCCGCATTATAATGAGAATGGAATTTTTTTGATATGGAGGACATTTTGATTATGGGCGGCTTTTTTGGAGTTGCATCGAAACACGATTGTGTATTCGATCTTTTTTTTGGAACTGACTACCATTCTCATCTGGGCACCCGCAGAGGCGGAATGGCCGTATATGGCGAAGCCGGTTTTGACCGCGCAATTCATAACATTGAGAACGCACCGTTTCGAACCAAGTTTGATAAAGATATGAGAGAGATGAAAGGATATCTGGGCATCGGATGTATTTCCGATTATGAACCCCAGCCCCTTATTGTCCGCTCTCACCACGGTACCTACGCTATCACCACGGTGGGCAAAATCAACAATACAGATGAAATCACCCGGATTATCTTTGAAAAGGGCAACACGCACTTTCTGGAGATGAGCGGCGGAGACGTTAATCCCACCGAGCTGGTGGCCGCTATCATCAATCAAAAAGAAAATCTTATCGAAGGTATTCGATATGCTCAGGAAATTATTGACGGATCCATAACTTTAATGCTTTTGACTCCAAAAGGGATCTATGCCGCGCGTGATCGTCTGGGACGCACTCCGGTCATTCTGGGCCGAAAGGAAGACGCTTTCTGTATTTCCTTTGAGAGCTTCGCATATTTGAATCTGGGCTATGAAGATTACCGGGAACTGGGCTCCGGAGAAATTGTAGTTGTGATGCCGGATGAGGTGCGGACCCTGGTTCAGCCCGGCAAAGAAATGAAGATCTGCACATTTCTGTGGGTATACTACGGATATCCGTCCAGTTCTTATGAAGGAACAAGCGTAGAGCTGATGCGGTACCGCTGCGGGGAAAAGATGGCAGAACGCGACGATGCCAAGCCCGATATTGTAGCAGGGGTTCCGGATTCCGGCATCGCGCATGCAGTGGGCTATGCCAACCGCTCCGGGATTCCCTATTCCAGACCGTTTATCAAATACACCCCTACCTGGCCCAGATCCTTCATGCCGACCATTCAGGACAGGCGTAATCTGATCGCCAGAATGAAACTGATTCCGATACATCAGCTGATCGAAGGAAAGAGCCTGCTTTTGATCGACGATTCTATCGTCCGGGGTACGCAGCTTAGAGAAACGACAGAATTTTTATATCAGAGCGGCGCGAAAGAGGTTCATATCCGTCCGGCCTGCCCTCCGCTGGTATACGGATGTAAATATTTAAATTTCTCCCGCTCGAATTCCGACATGGATCTGATTACCCGCAGAGTGATCAGGAAACTGGAAGGCGACGAGGTCACGGAGGAAGTTCTGCAGGAATACACCGATCCATCCTCCGAAAAATATGACCGTATGGTGGAAGAGATCCGCAAGGAACTGAATTTTACCTCCCTGCGTTACAACCGTCTGGACGATCTGCTTTCATCCATCGATATCGAACCGTGCAAGCTTTGTACTTACTGCTGGAACGGAAAAGAATAATTTTATTCCATAAAGCAAAATCCCCGGTTTCCGATCTGCAATACGATGGAAGCCGGGGGCATTTTATTTTACTTTATTTTCTCTTTAAAGCGGCGCGTTTCTTGCCGTACCAGATAATCGCGCACACATAGGCTGCCGCTGCCGCAAATCCAATGATATATGCGCCGGTCCACGGAATATTAAATCCGATCTGCGCGTTGGCGATATAGGTAATCGTCACAAACGCGTACCATGCGCCCGGAAGCAATGGCATCCAGACAAATTTTTCCTTTCCGTTCTCAAACATCCAGACGGAGATAGCCAGGAACGCGAACAGAGCCAGCGTCTGATTGGACCACGCGAAGTATCTCCACAGGATATTGAATCCATTGGCATTGAGTTTCGCGAACACCAGAATCACTGCTACCAGAGCGAAGATGATTCCTGCCAGCCCCAGTCTCTTGCCGTTGGTGGACTGATCCAGATGAAGGGAGTCAGAGATCGCCAGACGCAGGGAACGGAGCGCCGTATCGCCGGAAGTGATCGGAAGCACGATCACGCCCATCAGAGCGATGATGCCGCCCACCGGCCCCAGGATGTTTTTACAGACTACTCCGATCGTGGCTGTTGCCAGAGAAGCGTTGGCTTCCTGCAGACCCAGGTTGTAAACGCCCATAGCTCCTGCCGCCCATACCATGGCGATGAAGCCTTCCAGTACCATCATATTGTAGAACGTCATGCGGCCTTCCTTCTCGCTCTTCATAGTGCGGGAAATGATCGCCGTCTGGGTGGAATGGAAGCCGGAAAGGATCCCGCACGCCACCGTGATAAAGAAGATCGGGATAAAATGATTCGCGTTAAAATAATCTCCATATGCCACAATTCCGTTGTTCCACGGCTCCCACAGCTCTACCAGCGGATATCCGTGCACAAACAGGCCGATAAACACGCCCACTGCCGAAAACAGAAGGATCGCGCCGAAGATCGGATAGATACGCCCGATGATCTTGTCAATCGGAAATACCGTCGCGATCAGATAATATACGAAGATCACACCGTAAATCACCCATGTGGATACGGATGTCACGGCTCCGTCAAAACCAAACACCTGCGTAGCCGCGATGTCTCCGGGCGTGTAGATAAACACAGCTCCCACCAGAAGAAGCAGCAGGCTGCAGAAGATCTGGTAAAACGTGTAAATACCCTTGTTGCTGTATTTGCGGACCATATCCGGCATCTGGCTTCCGCCGTCTCTGAGGCAGATCATACCGGAAAAATAATCGTGCATAGCTCCCCCGATAATATTGCCGATAGGGATAGTGATAAATGCGATCGGTCCGAACAGGATACCCTGAATCGGTCCCAGGATCGGACCTGTTCCCGCGATGTTCAGCAGATTAATCAGACTGTTTTTCCATTTCTTCATAGGGACATAGTCCACACCGTCCTGTTTCGCATAAGCCGGCGTCTCTCTGTCGTCCGGCCCGAAGACCCTCTCGCAGAATTTGCCATATAAAGCAGCTCCTCCGATCAGGATCACGAGACCAATGATAAAAGTTATCATATCTCTTTCTCCTCTCTGTTGTATAAATATATTGCTAAAAAAAGAATACCATTTATTAATTTTTTGTAAACAATCTAATAGTTTTCTTTTTAAAAATTTTATGTTTTATATAATTTTTTCATCCGCATTAGATATGGCATGTGCAATCTATACAATTCTCAGAAAAGGTCCTTTTATTGCGTTACTCCTTATACCGGACTATGTCCCACTCGTTCAATTCCGCCGTTTCCGATACGATGACCTCTGCATCGGCATCCAGTGCTCCTTCCTCAATAGCCGCATAACTGTCATTTTGATCCAGCACCCGCACGTAGACCTTTTCCGCGGCCAGTTCTTCCCCCAGAATACCGGAACGTTTCCCCAGCACATAGATATAATCCCGCTGATTCTCATCTTCGCGCAGCGCTTCCAGAGGGATACAGCATGCGTAAGTCTCGCTCTGGACTTCCGCATACATGGTACCGCTTTCTCCGATGCTTCCCACATCTTCCGGAAGAAAGATCCGGATGTCATACATCTGAGGCGACGATTCGCTCTGTGCCACATAATCTATGTCCGCGTCGATCCTGGCGGCATTTCCCAGCTTCAGTTCCACCGTATCCCCCTGATTCACATACTGTTTCTGTTCTTCTGTCAGGGAAGCCCCAAACTGCAGAGGGCTGGTCAGATCCGCATAGACAACGGCCGCCCCGTCCGGCGCCGGATCTCCCGGGCTGACGCGGATATCTGTAACCACCCCTTCTGCCTCCGCGGATATCTTCCCTTCTGTTTCCAGAATCTTCTCATAGCGTTCCAGAGAGGTCTGCGCGCTTTCCAGTTCCAGACGGGTCACTTCCAGGCTGCTGTCCGCGGCAGGAACAGCAGCCGCGTCTTCCACCTTCCGCCCTGCCTCCAGCAGGGTATTTTCTCTGGACTGCTCCGCGTCTTCCACCGCTCGCTCCGCGCTCTCCTCGGAGGTTTTCAGACTGTCCCGCTGCTCCCGCCAGGCTTCCAGGGCGCTGTCTTCCGCTGAAAAATCAGGCTTTTCCACAGGATTGTCCGACAGCGTCTTCCACGCCGCCTGGGCCGTTTCAAAAACAGCCTGTGCTTCCGCTGCCTTCCGGTGCGCCGCTTCCAGCTCTGCTTCTGCCTGCTGGCCCTCCAGACGCTTCACTTCTTCCTCTGCCGCGTCCCATGCGGCTTTTGCCTCCTCCATGGCCTGCTTTGCCTGGGATTCTTTCGCCGCCCATTCTTCATATGCGGCCTGCAGCGCCTGGCGATCCTCCTCGGGCGTCACCTGCGGACGATTGTTCTCATGCTCTTCCAGCGCATTCTCCGCTGCGTTCAGATCATCCTGTGCCCGTTCCACGCTCTGATCCGCCTGCTCCCTGGCAGCGGTATAATCCTGATCCGCCCTGGCGCTCTCCTGCCGGCGCAGGGTTTCTTCCCTGCTCTGATTCTGTTCCAGCGCCTGTATCTGAAGCTCCAGCTTCTTTACCTCCAGCCTCTGCTCTCGGACCGTCTCCTCCAGTTCCTCCGTATCCAGATCAAAAAGGAGCGTCCCTTCTTCTACCCGTTCTCCTACCTGCACGTAAACCGTGCGGACCCGCAGTCCGGCCAGCGTATGGACCGCGTATTCCTGACCTTCCCGGACGATCCCCGACGCCTCCACCTGATGAGCCAGGGACATGCGCCGCGGCGTCTCTGTCTCTACCTGCGTCAGACCGGAGGCATAGACCGCTCTGGAAACCAGAGTTCCCAGGAACATCAGCGCGAAAAACCCGCCGAATGCCGCCAGTATTTTCTTTTGTTTCTTCCAAAGCTCCATCTTTTTACTCCTTCAGTGCGGACGCGGCAATTCCGCGTTCCAGATAGTCTCTTCCCAGAAGAAATACAAACAGAGCCGGGATCAATGTGATGACAGACGCCACAAACGCGTATCCCGCCTGATCCAGGCTGATCTCCGGCAAATACAGGGAAAGGGGCCAGAGAGACTGGTCTTTCAGAAATGCCAATGGCTGTTCTATCAGATTCCAGCACTCCAGGAATCCCAATACCGCTGACGACAGGATCCCGCCTGAAGCAAGTGGTATTCCCATACGCCAGAATATCTGCCACTCTCCCGCTCCGTCCACTCTCGCCGCTTCCAGAAGCTCCTTCGGTATCCCGCAAAAACTCCGATAAATCAGAAAAACCGGAAAAGTGGAAAAAACAGCCGGAAGGATCACTGCCCCGTGGGTATTCATCAGGTGAAGTCCGTTCAATACCAGATAGCTGGACAGCATCGTGACCTGAAAAGGCATCAGCATCAGCGCCAGGTATACCGTAAAAAGCAGCCTCCGGCGGGGAAACGGATATATGGCAAAAGCCCATGCCGCCGGCACCGCCACCAGAAGCTGTCCTGCCAGAATGAACGCCGTGATCTTCACGGAATTCCAGAACACCACATAAAACTGCGGCGTAAAAAGCAGTACATTTTCATAATGGGAAAAAGCAGGATAGTCCGGCATCCATTTCCAGTATACAAATCCTTTCGCAGCGTCCGACAAAGGCGCCAGATACTGGCCCAGTTCATACCGGCTGGTCACAGACCCGGTAAGCAGAAAAAGAACCGGTGTACAGAAAAAGATTCCCAATACCGTCAAAAACACATACAGCGCCGCGCGCCTCGTTCTTTTCCAGATTGCCATAGTTCCTCCTTACCGCCCGGGATCCGGGTCCCAGATTTTTCCCAGCAGCAGGATCACCGACAGCAGCACGCATCCGGTGCAGACGGCTGCGGCCGCCATCTTGTCCAGATCCAGATTTACAAACCAGTTGTTAAACAGGTGCTGAAGCAGGTACATGCTCTCATGGGGATAAGACCCCGCCACCAGATACGCTTCCCGGAAAACCTTAAAAGAATTTAAGAAAGAAAGCACTGTGATTGTATAAAGCATGCCCTTCAGGTTCGGAAAAAGGACTTTCCAGAAACACTGCCGTTCGCCGGCTCCGTCCAGACGCGCCGCTTCCAGCATTTCCCGGGGAACCGCCAGTATTCCGGCCAGCCAGAGCACCACTGTATACCCAAGATTTTTCCACAGATAACTGAAGACCAGCACCCAGAAGGCCGCCCCTGTGCCCATGAAATCTGTCCCGCCGCCCTCCGGCAGCATATGGAGCATCGAAAGCGCGCCGTTCAGGAATCCGCCTTCCGAGAAGACCATTTTCCATACCAGCACTACGGCAGCCGCCGGGATCGCCATTGGAAAAAGGAACAGAGATTTCAGCCACTGTCCCTGCCGGAATTTACTGATCTGTACTGCCAGAAAAAGGCCGGTTCCGATCAGCAGCGGCAGACAGACCAGCGTGAACCGGACCGTATTTTTCACTGCCAGCTGAAACGCCTGATTCTGAAATACCGCCAGATAGTTGCCAACTCCGTTCCATTCCCCGGTCACGGCGGTCAGAAATGACCGCCGGACCACATCCAGGAACGGCAGCAGGCAGAATACCGTGACACCCAGAAGGCTCGGAAGCAGAAACAAGATCCAGGCATATTTCCTGTTCATGTTCAGCTGCCTCCTATTCTGCCAGGTAAATGGCCGCCCTGCGGCAGATCTCGCCCACTGCGTCTTCCACACTCATCTTTCCGTTCAGAGCGTCCGGCCCTGCCTCATAGACTGCCTGTTCCAGCGCGGAGTCTCCCGTACAGGGCGTATCCGCAGCCATGGCAATCTCTTTTAACTTCTGAAAATCTTCTTCCGAAGCCCACACAATATCCAGGCTGAACGTCTCTCCGGAATCTCCGGCCACCGCGATGCTCGACGCTTCCTGTCCGGAAGGCGCCGCGGCCATCCGGTCAAAGGACGCCTCGTTCACCGGAAATCCTCCCGGCAGCTCCAGATCCTGCAGCTGTTCCGAGAACAGAAAACAGAAAAATTCCTGTGCCAGTTCCCGGTCTGCCGCGCCTTCCGTGATGCCCACCTGTGTCACGGGTAAGAATCCGTTCTGTACCTGGCCATTCCAGGCTCCGTATGACAGGCTGTCCCCTTGTCCTGCCACGGTGCTGATCAGGTTAAAGTCCGAAGACATGCCGCTCACGCTCCCGACCGCCAGCACCTGCTGTCCCATCGCCACATCCAGCGCACTCGCGGAGGCATTCGCGTAATAATGTCCCTCTCCAGAGACGTCCGTACTCCAAGCCTCCCGATAATTCTGCACATAATCCTCCAGCTCTTCTGCAGAAAATCCTGCAGCTTCTGTCTGATAAATGCGCCTGGCCTGGGTGAGGAACTCTGTCAGGGCTTCCTCGTCCACCGCTCCATTTTCATCTGTCCAGGCCGATGAGGAAACGAGTCCCAGCGTATACAGCGCCTCTTCCTCCGTCATAAATCCCAGGATCGAACCCTCGGGATGTTCCTGCCGCAGGCTTTCCTGCACGTCGGCCAAAGTTTTCAGGTCCGTCACCTGGTTTACCGCATCTGTCCCGCCCAGTATCATGGGCAGCCGGAAACGCAGAGGAAGACTGTAGACCGCCCCGTCCTCCCGGAACGCGTCCACGATGTTGGAAAGCAAAGCCGACTCTCCGGCCATACTGTCCACCAGTCCGCTCACATCTGCCAGCACTCCCTTCCGGCGGTATGACGACCCGGGGAGTCCGTCCAGCACCAGCAGATCCGGACCGTTTCCGGACAAAAGCTCTGTGTTCAAGTTCCGAATGGCGTCCTCTTCCGTCATACCGTCCGAACCAGACATTCCCATCTCATACCTCACGTAGACCTCCGGGTGCTCCCGCTGAAACAGGCTGACCGCCTGCCGTACGGTGTAATCCTCTGTCAGGCTGTAGATACGTATCTCTTCTTCCGGCACAGTGGGGATCGTCCCGTCATATACGTAACGACAGAGCTTTGTCGTCGGATACAGGACTGCAAATTCGTCGTCCGCCAATACCGCCAGGCCGCCTTTTCCCATCTGGGGATCTCCCAGAGAAGTGAGATTTCCATCGATTACCTGCTCCATGGCGGCGCCTCCGATCACATGGCGGTAGAGTCCCTTAGAGAAAGCCACATAGATCACATCCGCCTGCTCTCCCTGTACCGCCAGCACGGTATAATTGTCCGTCTCTGTTCCCAATCCCATAGAAACAGTTCTGTCGTCCATGATAAAATCGTTCAGTACCTTGTCTTCTTCCTGAGTGCCGTTTTCCAAATCGTACAGGCTGACCCCTTCCGATGAAAACGCGATCAGGTAGCGGTCCGTGAATCCCAGAGAATCCACCAGTCCTCCGGTATCCATCAGCTCCTCCAGCGAACCGTCCGTCTCGTCGATCCGGTAAACCTTTCCGTCCAGCCCGCATCCGTACAGACGGCTGTCAGTCCCGAACCACAGGCAGTATATTTCATATTCCATCCGGGGGATCTCCAGGTCTGACGCGTTTCCTTCCGCGTCCGCATACAGATAAGAATAACTCAGATCCTCTTCCGTATCATCTGCCGCTGTATCACCTATATAGACGGCCGCCGCAGCTCCGGACGGCGCCAGCGCCAGATCAGTAATATATGTCTGATTCTGCTGAAACTCCTGCAGCCATGACACATCCCTTTTCTCCCAGGTCTCTCCGCCGTCCGAAGAGACGGACAGCCCGCTGTTCTGCCCCAGAATCGCCAGGCTGCCGTCCTCCAGCGCCTGCATGGCGGTCTGATAATCCTGATCTCCGCCTTCGGGCAGGCTCATGTCTTCCTCCAGGTACCGCCCCATGCTTTCCTGGCCATCCGTGCTTCCACCTTCTTCATTCTGGTCTGTATATCCGTCCTGTGAGCCGCAGCCTCCCAGCAACAGCGCCGCCGACAGCAGCCATATCCACGCTCGTTTCATATCTTCCTCCTGTCCATATATGGTTTCTTCCTGTTTCTGATATGATCCTACCAGAGCTTTCTCTAAATAATCTCTAAGAAATTGACACCCGGAATTTTACCATGATATAATGCGGGCAGCAAGGCGGTCCCCGGCCGTCGGTCCTCTGCGCTTCGTCATGATTGGACAGGGAGGTATATATGATGAAACGAATTTTTATTTCTGCAGTCACGGTTTTCTTACTTACCGGATGCGGCAGTCAGAGTATTCCGGATCAGAACGAGCCCTTATCAAAAGAGATCAGCCGTGACGACGCTTTATCCATAGCGCTGGAAAATGCAGACGTTCCCTCTGATGACGTCTTCAATGTGAAAATCGAGCAGGACGGTGATAACGGCATCCCCGTCTATGATATTGAATTTGAGACGGAATATGGGGATTTCGATTTTGAGATCGCCGTATCAGACGGCGCTGTTGTAGGCGCAGATTATGAAATCGACGAAGAGTGGCTGGATGCGCTGGGAGGCGAACCTGTCACGGCTGAGAGCGCGGCAGCCGTCGTTCAGAACAAAGTCCCCGGTTCATCTTCTGATGACATCTATATTACGGAAGAAAATGAAGACGGACGTACACGCTTTGAAGGCGAGCTCTTCTCTGACGGAATAAAATATGAGTTTGAGATCGACGGCTCCACCGGCCGTATTTTTGACTGGAACGCAGACTTAAGGAGTTAAAAGTGGCATTATGAGACTTCTGTTGGTGGAAGACGACAAAAAACTGAATCTGTCCCTGGCTTTTCAGCTGGAAAAAGAAGGGTTCCAGGTAGACGCCTGTATGGACGGAGAAGAAGCGCTGTATTACGTGGAGCAGGATATTCATGATTTGATCCTGCTGGATCGAATGCTTCCACGCGTCAGCGGCATGGAGGTGCTTCGCCGGATCCGGCGCTCCCGCCGCCAGGTCCCGGTCATTCTGATCACAGCCCTGGGTGAATTGGACGACAAAGTCAAAGGGCTGGATTCCGGAGCGGACGACTATCTGGTCAAGCCTTTTGCCTTTGAAGAACTGATGGCCCGGATCCGCTGCATCACCCGGCGCCCCCGGAAGATGGCCTTCGGCGAGGCGGTCTCCTGCGGAGATCTGTCCTATGATGTTTCCGAGAACCGGCTGAACGGCCCGCAGGGGAACTGCAGTCTGTCCAGGAGGGAAGGCATGCTTCTGGAGACGTTTCTGCGAAATCCGTCTCAGACTCTTTCCCGCCCCCAGCTGCTCACAAAGGTATGGGGACCGGACAGCGATGTGGAAGACGGCAATCTGGACAATTACATTCATTTCCTGCGCCGCAGGCTGCAGGCCGTGGGCAGTTCTCTGAAGATCCAGACGGTACGGGGCGTAGGATACCGCCTTCAGCAGCCGTAAACCACGCACATATTTACTTTGCAGAGGGAGGTTCCCATGTTCCGGAAAGTCCATATCCGCCTGTGCCTTCTTTGCGCCGGGATTACGATTTTTATTCTCCTTGCCATGTCCTTCGGTTATCTGTATATTTCAGAGCAGGGACTTCGCAGCAATCATTTTATCTCTTTTCAGAACGATATGAATACTGTGCTCTCCAATCTGGAGCAGCAGACAGAGATTACCTACGAGTGGCTGACCCGGATCGAAGCCGGGGGAAAATACCGGATCCGTATTCTGGACAACGGCGTCCCTCTTCATTTCAGCCTTTCGGACTCCGAAACAGAACGTCTGCTTTTTGAACAGGCATGGGAGATCTGTACGGAAGACTATCCGCTGACGGAGACAACTGAATCTTATGGCGTCCGCCATGTGGAATTTCCCTTTTCGTCCAGTCAGAACAGGCAGAATGATTATTATGCCTGTGCCGCCCTGTCCGACCGGCACGGCGCCGAACTCCAGATCCTGATCCTTTCTTCTCTGGATCCGCTGGAACAGCAGATCCGGAACCAGCGCATCCTGTTCCTCCTGCTGGATGTATTCGCCGTCGCCGCATTGTCCCTTTTTGCCTGGCATTTTACAAAACGGCTTTTAATGCCATTGGAAGAAAGCCGCATACGTCAGGAACAGTTCGTCGCGTCTGCTTCCCATGAGCTGCGCACCCCTCTGGCTGCCATTCTGTCCTGCGCGTCCGCATCGGAGCATGCTCTTGGAGAAGAACGCCGTCAGTTTCTGAACGCGATCCAGTCTGAAGGAAAACGCATGTCCCGGCTGATCGACGACATGCTCCTGCTGGCGAGAGCGGATCAGCAGAGCTGGGACATCCGGAAAAAGGAGACAGAAACAGACACGCTTCTCCTGGACGTCTACGAAGCCTATGAACCTCTGGCCCGGGAAAAATCCATCCGGCTTTCCATCCAGCTCCCCGATACGGCTCTTTCTCCCTGTCTCTGTGATCCGGAACGGATCCGGCAGATCCTGGGTATCCTGATCCACAATGCGGTCAGCTACACCCCTTCCGGCGGACAGATCCGGCTCACCCTGTCCGGTGACGGGCATCATACACGCTTTTCCGTAACAGACAACGGCATCGGGATACCCGATGCCGAGAAAAAACGGATCTTTGAACGCTTTTACCGCGCGGATCAGTCCCGCAGTGAGAAAGGCCACTTTGGACTGGGCCTTTCCATCGCCGCCCAGATACTGAAAGCCCACGGCGGCAGACTCACGGTGGAAGATACGCCGGGCGGAGGGAGTACCTTCATTCTGACTCTCCCATGACCGTTTACCGGATCAGCCCAAGGTTTCTCGCCCATATGTTGTAAGCCTGCACACAGTCCTCCACCGGTACTACACAGAGCAGCACAAACAGTACCGCGCCTGTCATGATACAGATCTTCGCCATGGGAAAAACCTTCCGCTGACGCAGGATCATGGCCGCATACACGACCGCCATCCAGATCATGAACGTCTGCGGCAGGATCCGGTTCACGGTCAGTCCATACACATCTATATACATGACCAACTTGCTCATGGCCGTGGCAATAAGCAGTAATGTCAATACAGATAATACGACATTCAGGATACGCAGTCCCTTATTTTCTTCCATCCGATGTTCCGAAAAAAGCGACGCGCACAAAAGGAAGAACAGATTAAAAAACGAGATCACGCACAGCTCGAAAAATCCCTGCCTTGCATATTCTGCATACGTAAAGCCCTCCGGCCGGATCCCCGCGAACGCGGAAAACAGATATTCCGCCTGGAGCCAGATAAAAAGCACATAAACCAGACACAGAATCCCCAGCGCCGTATAGAATGCCGTATCCGGAAGCATTCTTGCTTTCTCTCCGGCCGCCCTTACCTTTTCGCGGTCGATCCGGTCCGTATAACGGCCCCGGATACTTCCGTAAACCAATCCAAACAGATACGCCGATACGGGAAGAGAAAACAGGATCCTTATCAGAGTCGTCAGGAAATGTTCCGACAGATAAATCCCCAGACCGCCGAGCGCCGCCTCAAATCTGGCATCCGCGCTGGACAAAAGCGGCAAAACGATCATCAGCAGGGGAATGGCCAGTATCAGTCCGCATCCGATGCCGGCCGCATACCGCATCCGTCTGGCGCCCCCGCCTGCTCCTGCTTTCTCTTCCGGAACCGCTCCCTTTACTTCTTCTGTGCCGGTACCATCTCTCTCTCCTCCCAGCAGGACCCGCAGCTGGCAGCCAAAATTGGAAAACGGTACGAAGATGCCCGCATTCCACAGATCAAAAAATATCCAGCGGGAGGTCTTCCCTTCTTCCAGAAGTCTGCCCGACGCCGTCAGCGTCCAGTAGGCAGCCGCCACAATCAGAGCGAGTACCTGCAGCCCCGGCATAATGCTCCAGAATGCTCCCGGCACGCCGATCCCGATAACCGCGCACGCCCAAAACACGCTCTCCACGGTCAGTTTCTTTCCCTTCCCCAGATTGTACGCCAGCACCGCCGCCACGTAGCAAACCGTAAATAGGGCCAGATTTCTTCCAAAATATCCCGCAGAAAAAGTGTAGATAAATCCATATCCGAGCAGCAGATAAATCAGCGCAAAGATACGGTCCCTCCGGTCCGCAGTTACTCTCTTGTCTGTATTCATGATTCCGCTCCTCCTTTCTCTTCCTCGTCCGGCACATACTCCAGCAGATCTCCCGGCTGGCAGTCCAGCGCCCGGCAGATGGCGTCCAACGTAGTCAGGCGTACCGCCTTCGCCTTGTTATTCTTCAGTATGGACAGATTCGCCAGTGTAATATCCACTTCCCTTGCCAGCTCCGTCAGTCCGATCTTTCTCTTTGCCATCATGACATCCAGATTGATGATAATCGCCATATTATATCCCGCTCCTTCCGTCAGATCGTCAGATCGTTTTCCAGTTTGTAAGTCACCGCCCGGTCGAAAACCTGAGCCAGTACCTTGCTGAACAGTCCTGCTACAATGAAAACCAATACTATAACCAGCACCGCCGGCGTCAGATACAGGAACGCTCTTCCTGCGCTCACCAGGACGATCAGAAAGCTGTACGTCCCCATCCGGTTCAGGCTTTCCACATTCTCCCGCACAAAACAGTCATCCGCCAGCACACTGGCAAAGATTTTCCGCAGTTCCCGGATGATCAGCACCGCCAGCAGCCCGGATACGGCAAACAAAAGCACCATCTGTCCATAATACTGCGCAAATCGTGGATTAACCGTCCCATAAAAACGGATGCTGAACGGCAGCGTCAGAGTCACCAGAATTCCTCCAACGAACATCACGTCCAGCATCCACTTGGTAAATATGGTCAATCGGTCTTTCATAACAACCTCCTCATTTTCCGGCGCTCTTCCATGTTTTTCCGCGCCCTTTTGAGGACAGAATAGCACTGTGTTGACCGATTGTCAATATATTTTTATTGAATTACGATAAATTTTTATTGTATTTTAGTCTATGCATTTTCTTACGAATCCATTTTCTTGCCTGAGCCTCTCTTCTGCCTCATCTCTCGACACGCCAAGAAGAATCATCACAATCGCAGTTTTTATCGACTGATCTGCTTCGTGCAATGCTCTTACTGCTTCTTCCGCCGAACACGATGTAGTATCCATCACAATCCTCTTCGCACGCTCTTCCAATTTGTAATTACTGGCTTTCATATCAACCATATAATTACTATACACTTTTCCGATTCCAACCATCGATGCAGTGGAAATCATGTTCAAAATCAGCTTTTGGCAGGTTCCTGCTTTCAACCGGGTAGATCCTGTCAAGACCTCCGGGCCCGCATCCACCTCAATCGCCACATCTGCGTAAGAGGATATTGCTGCATTTTTATTACATGAAAGACTGATGCAGGTTGCTCCCTTTTCTCGAGCAGTTTTCAAAGCACCGATACAGTATGGGGTTCGACCGGAGGCAGCGATTGCCAGCACAACGTCATTTTTTCCTATTCCTATCTGCTCCAATTCTGCAGCCGCCAACTCTTCTGAATCTTCGGCTCCCTCTTTTGCGCAAAAAAACGCTGACTCTCCACCCGCCATGATCGCGATCACTTCATCTGTCGTTGAAAAAGTTGGGCCACATTCCACTGCGTCAATCATTCCCATCCGTCCACTCGTTCCCGCCCCTGCGTAAATCAACTTTCCTCCGTTATTCAAAGCATGAATTACTCTTTTTACTGTTTCTTCAATCTGGGGGATTGCCTCGTGAACAGCCTCAATCGCTTTTTCATCCTCTCTGTTCATCAAAAGCAGCAGTTCCCGAATACTCATCTTATCCATCTCGACAGATCTCGGATTACGAGTTTCCGTGTGAAGATTCCCCAACTGTTCCTTTCCCATTCTGGACTTCAACCTCCCGTTCGTCTTTTTTATCGTCCTGTTCTTTCGGCATATATGTTTTTTTCACCTGAATCGCCATTTCTTCATAATGTCGATTTAAATATGCCGTATACAATATGTCTACAACATTCAGCTGTGAAATACGTGAAGACATCGCACCGCTTCGAACCAGAAACTCTGATGCCGCCACATACAAATTAAAGTCCGCAATACGTGACAGTTTTGAATCTGCAAATCTAGTAATAGCAATAATCGCTGCTCCTCTTTCTTTTACTGTCTTGGCGCAGGTAATCATTTCTTCCGTAAGTCCGGAATAACTGATGATAATTGCAATATCATTTTTAGTCAAGTTCTTGGCATGCAGAAGTTGAAGGTGCCAGTCTTCTCCCAGATAACATGCTTTATTAATCCGCAGGAATTTCATGCAGGCGTCCCGTGCAACCAGATACGAAGACCCCATCCCGAATAGCGCAATACTTCCGCATCGTTCCAGCAGATTCACACATTGCCGCAGAATATCTTCATCAAGAAGTTTTCTTGTCTTTTCCAGAGAGGCAATATTCTTGTATGTTACTTTTGTAATGATATTTTCCAGGCTATCCTCTTTATGGATATCTTCCTGAATTTCATTTTCTTTTCTAATTGCCAATTCCGTAACCAAGTTCTTCTGGAATTCACGGTATCCGGAAAAATTCATCTTTTTGCAAAGACGTATAATCGTCGCTGGAGAAGAAAAAGAAGCTTCGGCCAACTGGCGGGCATTACAGACAGACGCCTCCTCCGGATGTTCCAATACAAACCGGACCACCGGCCTCTCCGCATTACTTGCTTTTGCTTCATATTCCTGGAATCGGACAAGCACACTTTTCATATCTTATTCTTCCTCTGGATCTGCAAATCCCAAAAGCATGGCAAACAGGAACCCTGCCGCATAAGAGATTGCAATGCCAATCAAATATTTTATTGGGCTTGTGGTAATCAAAGCTAATTGCAGGCCAGACAACTCTGGAATCTTCGCGGCCACCCTCATAATCGCAACCGCACTTCCACCGACTGCTCCACCAAGACAAGATGCAAGGAATGGTTTACCCAGCGGAACCGTAACACCCCACATTAACGGCTCGCCAATCCCAAGCATACCCACCGGCAACGCATTTCGACAAACCCTTTTCAGTCGTTTGTTTTTTGTCTTCATGTAAACATAAAAGGCTGCCCCTACCTGTCCTGCTCCCGCCATACAAGTAACAGGGAGAAGATAAGTCACTCCAAAATCTGCAATCAGCTGCGCATTTACAGCAATCAGTCCATGATGCATTCCTGTCATAACCAAAGGTAAATATACCAACGTTGCCAGGCCGGCAAGCGCAGGCACATTATAAATAATATAATGTACAAAATTTCCGACTGCATCTGATACAAAACCGGCCACTGGCTGAAACACAATCAATCCTGCAAAAGTCATTACAAAAATTGTTATAAGCGGAGTCAAAAAAGTATCTAAAATCTCCGGTATAAATCTACGAATCGTACGCTCCAGTTTTGCCCCCAGCGCAGCTACGATCAGCACAGAAATAACTCCGCCCCGTCCGGCTGAACATTCAATCCCCAGAAGATGTATACCAGTAATCGCCGACGCATTCAAAACCGACGCCAGCACAGCGCCAAGAATCGGTGATCCGCCAAACTCTTTTGCCGTATTATATCCCACAATAATGGGGAGGATATTAAAAACCGAATATGCGACTGCAGACAAAATTTTTCCAAAATCCGTCTCTTCCAGTCCGGGAAAGAACACATATCCTGCCTCATAAATCGCGACCATCAACCCGCAAGCAATAAAAGCCGGTATAATTGGTACAAATACATTGGCGACTTTCTTTAATACTCTTTTAAACGGCGTGTTGTTTTTTTCCTTATTCGCTTGCTTCAGAAGCTCTGCCTCATCAACTTCTTCGCTCTTGATTCCCGTCCGGTCAGAGAGTTCATTTGCAAGTTTAGCCGACTTTCCTGGGCCGACAACAAGTTGCACTCCATTCCCCTCTACAACAATCCCCAGAACATCTTCCAGCTTCTTTAATGCATCCAAATCGCATTTGCTCACATCCTTTACTGTCATTCTAACACGTGTGTAGCAGTTTTGAATGGATTTCAGATTTTCTTTCGTACCCATGTACGCAATAATATCCAATACAATATTTTGGTTGCTCATATAACTTTACCTCCCGCTTTGTTTCGGCTGCCACTACTCCAATTCAAGTACAATATCTCCAGGTTTTACATATTCTTTCTGAAATACAGGCTGTATTTTGTAAGAACTTGAATTACAGATAATCATGGGAGTTACCATATCATATCCTGCCCGCACCATTTTTCTTAAATTTACTTTCGCAAGCAGCTGTCCCTCTTCCACTTTATCTCCAGCCTTCACATAGAATGTGAAACCTTCCCCATTCATCCGCACTGTATCTATTCCAATATGAATCAGCAGTTCGGCGCCAAAATCCGTGATCATGGTAAATGCATGCATTGTTTCGCAAATCATTACAATCTCTCCTTTTGCAGGAGAAAAAATTTTTCCCTCCTCTGGAATCACGGCGACACCTTTTCCCAGAATTTCCTGGCTAAATACCGGATCATTTACTTTCCCCAGAGGAATCAGCTTCCCTTTCAGGACCGATTTCAAAGCATACATATCCTAGATCTCCTTTTTATACGCCACAAAAGTCCGAAATACTTCCAATCCGTGGCGCTCATAATACCGTCTTCCGGGCTCATCCGTTGTCACAAAATACATTCGGTAAATTCCTCTTTTGCACATCTCATAACATTGCACATCTAAAAGGATACTCCCAATACCCGTATTTCTTATGCGTTTCGCAATACCGATCGGACCGAAGCGCATTGGATTCCCATCGATTGCCCTCATGCAAAATCCGCAAATCTGCTGGTCAGAATCCAATACCAGCTGAATCACATCCTCTGCTGTCTCTTTTTGCATGGCCATCAGTGCATTGCGTTTCCATCCTCCTCCAAATTCAGTTCCGAGAAATTCTAAAAGTTCTAAGGTAAAAGAATAGTCAAATCCAATAAACCGGTATCCCTTTTCTTCTGCATCCTTTTTCTTCTGCAATGTCTCTTCAGGAATCTGATATCCATGAAGATCCTTCCCCATAGAATAATGCGCATCCTGAGCAATATAACCATGCTTTTCAAAAAATCGGATTGCCTCTGGATAATTCTGTGAATCTACCCCCGGAAAGAAATAGTTCGGAGAATATGCCCCCAGCGTGAGCCATTTGCATCCTCGTTCTTTCAATGCATTTTCGCAGAGCATCAAAAGTCTGCTCCCGATTCCCTGTCTCCAATAGGAATGTTCTACAAACAACACATTGATCCATCCACGATCCGGCTCCAGACCACGCTCTAAATATGGAAATTTTCGTTTCGTTCCGTAAATAAAGCCAACGATGATACCATTATCCTCCGCAACCCAGCTTAATGCAGATTCAAAATTTTCATCCAAAACTGCCTGTCTCCGAAACTTTCGTACATCGATTGCATCAACTACACAAGTGCGGTTCCACAACTCCACAACAGCCTGCTCGTCCTTTTGCATATAATGCCGAATCTCCATACCTGTATCCCTTTCCTTTAAATTCTTGTTTATCATTTCTTGGCCAATCTAATGATAGTTTCATTATACTTTTCGAAACATTATTGTCAATAAATATTGAATTTTACGATTTTCTGTTTCATACTTTGAATATTTTCCCCCTATATTTTTATATTTTTGACTATTTTTTATACATCTTGCCAAAAAGACTCTAATTAAAAATTCTACAAAAATAGAGCCACAGCCTTATAGATGATCCCCATCCGAAAAGCCGCGGCTCATTGCTTCAACTATTATATCTTTAAAAATGAATGTTTAAAAAGAATATGCTTTCTTATAAACCGTACATGTCACCGTCCCGTCCTCGTTCATTTCCGCCAGTTCGATCGTAAGCGCAGCGTCGTCGTCAGCTTCTTCGTACTGGCAGGAATAAGCCATTCCATCTTGAAAATCATCAGGGAAGAACTGTATTGTATTCACATATCCGTCCTCCGCTTCCCACTCAAAAAGGAAGGTCCCTTCCTTCTCTTCTGCAGTCTGACAGTCCTGGACCTTCATGCCCATCTTCTCCAAAACAGAATGGATGTCTTCCTCCCCTCCATTTAAAGATTCCAAAAATGTCAGATAATCGGATGCCGCTCCGGCGTTGGTGATAACATCCGCGGCTCCCTGGTCTGTTCCTTCTTCCTCCTCAGCCGTCCCGCCGCCTTCCTGCACTTTTTCCATTTCCTCTATATACTGCGCGGCTTTGTCCGGATCTGCTTTTTCTTCCGGTATGGGAAGCCGGAAAAGCAGATTGGTGCCTTCATACTCCGGATTCGGCGCAATCACACTGCTCTGTTCATCATAATCATATGCGTCTTTTTCATACAATGTTTTATCCAGCACACACAGATATATCTCTCTGTCCGCAAAACAGGCAATACTGTCGCAGTCAATCATGCGGTATACGACGCCGTCAGTCTCAATCTCCGCGTATCCCCCGTCCATGGCGGCAATATTATATCTCCAGGGTTCCAGGCCCTGAATCAGAGGAGAGATGAAATACCCTTCGCCGCTGTCCCAAAATTCTTCTTTTGTCAGCGGACTGCCGTCCAGAGCAGAGATTCCCATTACCGCGTAGAAATGATCCTTTTCGATGGCGTTCCCTTCCTCATCCAAAGAAAGCAGATTCTCTCCTTCTGTCATGCCCAGTAATGTAAACGCATACTCTTTTCCATTCTGCGTCTCATTAACCGCTATGGCCCCTTCTCCCCGAAACAGATCCGCCACTTCCTCATATCCCATCTCTTCCGCGGCCTCGTCCGGCGTAAGGAACCGCATGGCAGCGTGAACTGTTACGGCAGACAGTGCACCTATACACACGATAGCTGCAGCAGCCGCTTTATAAGATCTCTTTTTCTTCATATCTGTGTCCTCCTTCCATTCCTGCATGATTCTCTGATGCAGGCGATCATCCGGCATTTCTTCCGTATGGAGACAGCCCTTCAATAAAACGTCCAATTCATACGGTTTCTTATCTGACTTCATATCCGTGCTCCTCCATTCTTTCTCTTAATATTTTTCTTGCTTTATAGAGCCTGCTCTCCACTGTGCCCCTGGGAATCTTCAGAATGTCTGCTATCTCGCCCGCCGTCAGATCCATGGCATAATGCAGCACCACTACAATCCGATAACGCTCTTTCAGCGCCGATACTTCCTGACTTAATATCTTTGCGATCTCCTGATCCTCCAGCACCTGTTCCGGCAGCGGCTGGCTGCTCACAAAGCACACGCTTTCCAGCTGCTCGTCCGTGTCTGCCCGAGGCGCGATGCGCTGTCTTCTGGCATATTTTCTTCTCTTCGCCTTCCATTGAAAAACCGCTTTTCCGATAAGCCAGCTCTTTGGATTCCTTCGAAAATCAATGGCGTCCTTCTGCTCCATCGCCGCCAGCCACGTATCCTGGAACAGTTCATCCGCTTCGTCCCGGTTTCCTGTCAGCCGCAGGCAGACAGCATAAATATCTTTCTCATACTGGATCAACAAATCTTCAAATTCGTCCCTTGTCACTGTGTTCTCTCCTTCGTCCATGAACTTACAGGCCCTGTACTTCTATATAGCCGCCGGGATACGGATCCTTCATTTTCTGTGCAAAATTTGCGTCTAAAATTCAAAATGGAGCCTCTTGTACCCTTTCTTTCTCAGTGCTACAATAAATCTGTAATGTCGTATTATTCTATCATCATGCAGGAGGTATTACTATGAGAAAAAACTTCGGGGCCAAGCCCTATACTTATCCGCAGCCGGTGTTGATCATCGCCGCCTATGATGAAAACGGCACGCCGGACGCCATGAACGCTGCCTGGGGCGGCATCAGCGACGACACGCAGATCTCCATGTGTCTGAGCGCCGGTCATAAAACAGTGAAAAACATTCAGGCCCGCAAAGCCTTTACCGTCAGCATGGCAGATGCGGCTCATGTGGTTGCCTGCGATTATGTCGGCATCGTCTCCGGAAATAAAGTACCTGATAAATTCGAGAAAGCCGGATTCCATGCCACAAAATCCGAATTCGTGGATGCTCCGTTGATCGATGAGCTTCCCATGACTCTGGAGTGCACACTGGTCAGCTATGATCCCGAGACCTGCCGCCTGGTAGGCGAGATCGTCAATGTCAGCGCGGACGAGCGCATCCTCGATGAGAATGGCAAGATCGATCCCGCGAAGCTGGAGCCGATCACCTTCGATCCGGTCAACAATGCGTATCTGAAACTGGGTGAGAAAGTTGGAAATGCATTCAAGGATGGAATGCAGCTGAAATAGACAAATAAACTGAACCTGTTATTCAGTGAATAACACAATTGAGATATATGCAGTAATATACTATACTAAATGCAGGAAAGCCAAAACACATAAAAGGCGGTCTACCCTCCGAGTTTCGGAGGGGCTAACCCTCCAGGTTTGTATCCTTTAGATTCAAAAGAAAGGAGGGCGATGCCGATGTATGTTACATATTCGGACTTGATCCAGATAGGTCTCTTTATCGTAGCCCTTATAGGTCTCTTTTACGAGATATTTAAGGGGAAAAAATAGCCGCCACTATTCGCACTAGTGACGGCTGCCTCATATGAGGTAAAGTTATTAGTTTTCGGGTAGGCCGTATGTGTTTGGCTTTCCTTTTTCTATTATCAATATATCACATATAAAAGTAAGGTACAAGAAAAAAATTTTTCTTTCCACTATTCCACTATTTCACATCTCGTTCTACTAATATAAAAACACATTCAAAGACTGGTCCAGCTGCGCCGCGATTTCCTCCGCATTATTTCCCAGATCATTCATATCCTGCCAGCCAAGCCATGTCTCGCTCTCCTGCCATCCGGCAAAATATTGGTCCGCTGCATTTTCGTAATCTTCTTCTGATATGGAATTCCCCGAAGCATCTGTACAGGTTACACTGGGCGTTTCTCCATTATATATGGTTGTGCGGTAGGCAATGGGAGTTGTCAGGATCTTTCCGTCCTGCAGCGTAAGAGAACGAACATTCTCATAATATTCTGCGGCTCCATTTTTCATGGTATCGTAAACCGCATAATAAAACTTGCCCTGTTCATTCATATATGTTTTCAGTAAACTGGCAGTATTGGTGGGCGCTTCAGATCCTCCCATGGATCCGGTCATAAGATCCGGCTGGGAATCGCCCTCCACAAAATCAGTCTCACACTCTGCTAATCCGTCATAGTTCTCATTGATTTCATAAAATCTGCTGTAGGTATACATACCGGTTCCGCCCATGTTGGAGACGACCACCTCATATCTGCCGTTGTGATCCAGGTCCGCAACCGCATACTGATAAAGGTCGTCGGCATAGTCCGGATCCCCGGCCCACATATCCCTGTTTTCCGCAATCACCCGCGTCTGACTGTACGTACTCCTCTGCCCATCCATAGATGCAAGGTAATCCCAGTAGTCCCCCTTCGCGTCCATGATTGCCGCCACATTGTCTGTCAGGCGGTTTTTAAGCAGATACTCTGTGAGAAACTGGTCTTCTTCAAACCCCTGTCTGTTTTCCAGCTGGAAGTATATCCGGGCAAGCTGATACCCTTCGCCTGACATGGTCTCATACTCGCAGATTGTGATCACATCATCCAGTCCGTCCTCATTGTAATCCTTAAACGCCACTGCAGACACAGCCAGGAACAGATCTGGATTGGTGTGTTCCTCATTCCATCCGGGGAATTCATACAATACCTGTCCATCCTCCATGAGGTAGAATCTCACATCCGGATTCATGCCGTCCGCCGCAAAAGAACTGTTTTCCGGGGCATAGGCTGCAAATGTCACGTTGCCCCATTCGCCCAGATCTGTCTGAAACGTCTGATCCTGTATGCGCGTGCCGGAAGTATCCGAACTGTCTTCCTCTGACGTCGGCGCATCCGCGGCATCTGCTTCTATTTCCGGATCCCCTTTCTCCGAAATATCTTCTGAGATATCTTCCGACATATCAGCTTCTATTTCATCCTGAGCGCTGCCGCATCCAGTCATCCCAGCCAGCAGCATAAACAAAACCGCGAACAATAATCCTTTTTTCCTCATGACAGATATCCTCCCACTTTCTCTTCCGCAATCTGTATTTTAATTATACACCACATTGGGGCGTCTTACAGCTGAAAAGAAAAAAGAAACCCACGAGCAAACACTCGGGGGTTTCTGTATTCCGCCTTTCAGGCGTATATTTTATTGCTTACGCGCAAATTACTCGATAACGGTAGCAACACGTCCGGAACCAACGGTTCTTCCGCCCTCACGGATAGCAAAGGTAAGACCCTGCTCCATAGCGATCGGGTGGATCAGCTCGATGGTCATCTCAACGTTGTCGCCCGGCATGCACATCTCGGTCCCTTCCGGAAGGGAGATAACACCGGTAACGTCGGTGGTTCTGAAGTAGAACTGCGGTCTGTAGTTGTTGAAGAACGGCGTATGACGGCCACCCTCGTCCTTGGTCAGAACGTATACCTGAGCGGTAAATTTGGTATGGCAGGTAACGCTGCCCGGTTTTGCAAGAACCTGTCCACGAACGATCTCGGTTCTCTGGATACCACGAAGCAGTGCTCCGATGTTATCTCCTGCCTGAGCCTCGTCCAGAAGCTTACGGAACATCTCAATACCGGTAACAACCGTTTTCTTCTTCTCTTCCTTAACGCCAACGATCTCAACTTCGTCGTTCAGGTGAAGCACACCACGCTCTACTCTACCAGTAGCAACGGTACCACGTCCGGTAATGGTGAATACGTCCTCAACCGGCATCAGGAACGGCTTGTCGGTATCACGCTGCGGATCCGGAATGTACTCATCAACAGTGTCCATGAGTTCCATGATCTTGTCTCCCCACGGGCCGTTCGGATCTTCCAGAGCTTTCAGAGCGGAACCTTTGATGATCGGGCATCCTTCGAAGCCGTACTCTTCAAGCTGCTCGGTAACTTCCATCTCAACCAGCTCGATCAGCTCTTCGTCGTCTACCATGTCGCATTTGTTCAGGAACACGATGATGTACGGAACGCCTACCTGACGGGACAGAAGGATGTGCTCTTTGGTCTGAGCCATAACGCCGTCGGTAGCTGCTACTACCAGGATAGCGCCGTCCATCTGAGCCGCACCGGTGATCATGTTCTTTACATAGTCAGCATGGCCTGGGCAGTCAACGTGTGCGTAATGTCTCTTCTCAGTCTCATACTCAACGTGTGCGGTGGAGATGGTGATACCACGCTCTCTCTCTTCCGGAGCCTTGTCGATGTTCTCGAAATCGGTAGCGGTGTTGCCCGGAACTCTTGCAGCCAGAACTTTGGTAATTGCTGCGGTCAGAGTGGTTTTACCATGGTCTACGTGACCGATGGTACCAATATTACAATGTGGTTTAGTTCTCTCGAACTTAGCTTTTGCCATTTTGATTTCCTCCTTAACAGATAAACTTCTAAGTTTTCTTACGCAATCAGCTAATTTTGATTATATTTCAAATAGACCTGTTTTGCAAGCCCATTTGCATTTTATTTTGCTTTTGAAGCCAGAACTTTTTCCTGTACGCTCTTCGGCACCTGCTCATATCTCTCAAAGAACATGGAGTAGTTACCGCGTCCCTGCGTTCTGGAACGAAGATCGGTTGCATAACCGAACATCTCTGCCAGCGGCACATAACCTTTGATCATCTTGCCGCCTCCGATATCTTCCATACCCTCGATATGGCCACGACGGGAGTTGATATCGCCGATAACGTCTCCCATGTAATCTTCCGGAGTCGTTACCTCTACCTTCATGATCGGCTCCAGCAGAACCGCGCCTGCTTTCTGCATAGCTTCCTTGAATGCCAGAGATCCGGCAATGTGGAATGCCATCTCAGAAGAGTCGACCTCATGGTAAGATCCGTCAAATACGGTAGCGTGAATACCCAGTACCGGGAACCCGCCCAGGATACCGGATTTTGCCGCCTCTTCGATACCTTCGCCGACAGCCGGGATGTATTCTTTCGGAATCGCGCCTCCAACAACGGTGGAATCAAACTTGAACAGTTCCTCGCCGTTGGCATCCATCGGCTCAAAGTGTACTTTACAGTGTCCGTACTGTCCGCGTCCACCGGACTGCTTCGCATACTTGGAATCCACGTCCACCGCTTTGGTAATGGTCTCTTTGTAAGCAACCTGCGGAGCTCCTACGTTCGCTTCTACTTTGAACTCACGAAGCAGACGGTCTACGATAATCTCCAGATGAAGCTCGCCCATACCAGCAATAATGGTCTGTCCGGTCTCCGGATCTGTATGCGCACGGAAAGTCGGGTCTTCCTCTGCCAGTTTCGCAAGAGACTCGCCCAGCTTGCCCTGACCGGCTTTGGTCTTCGGCTCGATGGCCAGCTCGATAACCGGTTCCGGGAACTCCATGGACTCCAGGATAACCGGATGCTGTTCGTCGCAGATGGTATCACCGGTAGTGGTCACTTTGAATCCAACCGCCGCCGCGATATCACCGGAGTATACTTTATCCAGCTCCTGTCTCTTGTTCGCGTGCATCTGAAGGATACGGCCCACGCGTTCCTTCTTGTCTTTCGTCGAGTTATATACATAAGAACCGGAATTCATGGTTCCCGAGTACACACGGAAGAACGCCAGCTTACCTACGAACGGGTCAGCCATGATCTTAAATGCCAGAGCGGAGAACGGTTCTTCATCAGAAGAATGTCTTTCCACTTCATTTCCTTCCATATCCACGCCCTTGATTGCCGGGATATCGGTCGGTGCCGGCATGTACTCAATCACTGCATCCAGCATCTTCTGTACGCCTTTATTTCTGTATGCGCTTCCGCAGCATACCGGAACCGCCGTACACTCACAGGTAGCTTTTCTCAGCACTGCTTTCAGCTCTTCTACAGACGGCTCTTCGCCCTCCAGATACTGCATCATCAGGTCGTCATCCAGCTCGCAGATCTTCTCTACCAGCTCGGTGCGGTACAGTTCGGCGTCGTCTTTCATATCATCCGGGATATCCGTGATAGAAATATCTTCGCCCTTATCATCATTATAAATATACGCTTTCATCTCGAACAGGTCGATGATTCCCTTGAACTCATCTTCCTTTCCGATCGGAAGCTGAATGCAGATGGCATTCTTGCCCAGACGGGTTTTGATCATGTCCACTGCATTGTAAAAATCTGCACCCAGGATATCCATCTTGTTGATGAATGCCATACGCGGTACATTGTAGGTGTCAGCCTGACGCCATACGTTCTCGGACTGAGGCTCTACACCGCCCTTCGCACAGAACACGCCGACAGCGCCGTCCAGTACGCGAAGGGAACGCTCTACCTCAACGGTAAAGTCCACATGGCCCGGGGTATCAATGATATTGATACGATGCTCGAGAGCGCCCGGCTTCGGCTTGCAGTTCTCCTGCAGCGTCCAGTGACAGGTCGTTGCTGCAGAAGTGATGGTGATACCTCTCTCCTGCTCCTGCTCCATCCAGTCCATGGTAGCAGTACCTTCATGGGTATCGCCGATCTTATAGTTTACACCAGTATAATACAGAATACGCTCGGTCAATGTGGTCTTACCCGCATCGATATGAGCCATAATTCCGATATTTCTGGTTCTCTCCAACGGATATTCTCTTCCAGCCAATGGATTTTCCTCCTTATACGAGTCGCCAAACGAGAGGCACGCTTATTAGAATCTGTAATGAGCGAATGCCTTGTTTGCTTCTGCCATTTTGTGCATGTCTTCTTTTCTCTTCACGGCCGCTCCGGTGTTGTTGGCTGCATCCATGATCTCGTTCGCCAGTCTCTCTTCCATGGTCTTCTCGCCTCTCTTGCGGGAGAACATGGTCAGCCAGCGAAGCGCCAACGCCTGACGGCGGTCAGCTCTGACTTCGATCGGCACCTGATAGGTAGCTCCGCCGATACGTCTTGCCTTTACTTCGAGAACCGGCATGATGTTGTTCATAGCCTCTTCAAATACTTCCAGAGCCGGCTTCTCGGTCTTTGCTTCTACTCTGGCGAATGCTCCGTATACAATCTTCTGAGCTACGCCTTTCTTACCATCCAGCATGATATTGTTGATCAGCTTGGTAACCACTTTATTGTTGTACAGCGGATCCGCCAGTACGTCTCTCTTCTGAGTATGTCCTTTACGTGGCACGGTACTTCCCTCCTTAATACGTGTTTTACCGGATCTTCCCCGGTAAGATTCACCTGTTAAATCATCGGTACTCACATGTGTCGTTCTACGTGTGTTCATGCCCGGTAATTCTTCTATAATCAAACCCCGCAGTCATAGGTTCGTTCGGATGAACCCCCGGCACAAGGCGGCACATCAAGTGCTGCCAACCATCATAGTTCTGTTTGTGATACTTCTTATTTTATACTCGAAAATCCATCTGCTTTGCAGATGATTCGCCAAAATTATTTCTTAGCGTCTTTCGGTCTCTTAGCGCCGTATTTGGAACGCGCCTGGCGTCTCTTTGCAACGCCTGCAGTATCCAGCGTACCACGCACGATGTGATATCTGGTACCCGGAAGGTCTTTTACCCTTCCACCACGGATCAGCACCACGCTGTGCTCCTGAAGATTGTGTCCTTCACCCGGAATATAGCTGGTAACTTCGATACCGTTGGAAAGACGTACTCTGGCGATCTTCCTCAGAGCAGAGTTCGGCTTCTTCGGAGTCGCGGTCTTTACTGCGGTGCAAACGCCGCGCTTCTGCGGTGCGGATGCGTCGGTCGGTCTCTTCTTCAGAGAGTTAAATCCTTTCTGGAGAGCCGGTGCAGTAGACTTCTTTACAGAGGTCTGTCTTCCTTTTCTTACTAACTGGTTGAATGTTGGCATTCCTTTCACCTCCTGCATATTTTGGTGGCAGGTCTATCCTGCGAATATGACTGCTGTGATTCCAGACTTGCTGAAATACATGCGCCTAAATACGCATGCTAGATTATTATATAAAAGGCAATTTTTCTTGTCAAGCGGTTTTTTGCTGAATTTCGGCTGTTTTCCGCGGTTTTTTATTCTGTTTAAGCTGACAGGTCATCCGTGAGAATCGGAAGAAACTCCATTTCTTATATTTTTCTTAAGTTTCTGGACATTCCGGAATTTTAGTGCTATGATAGGTCAAATTCAGAGAAAGGAACCTGTAATATGCTGAAAACCTTTTTAAGAGCGCTTTTAAAGCCTTTCTCCTTCGTTCCGGCGCTGATGATGATGTATCTGATTTTTTCTTTTTCCGCCCAGGATGGTACCGCTTCCGGCAACCTGAGCTACAAAGTCAGCGAGATCATCGTGGAATCCGCCAATGAGGCCTTTGAACTTGAATGGTCCGACGACCAGATCGACTATTACATAGAACGGATTCATCATCCCGTGCGAAAGCTCGCCCATATGACCGAATATTTTCTGTTGGCCGTCTCTGTCTCCTTCCCCCTCTATGTATACGGGGTCCGGGGGCTGTGGCTGCCGATCCTGGCAGGAGGCTTTTGCGTGGCCTTTGCTGCGTTGGATGAATACCACCAGTCATTTGTTGCCGGGCGCGGCCCGTCCAAACGCGACGTGGCCATCGACAGCATCGGCATACTGGCCGGAGTACTGATGGTACAGTTCGTCTGTTTTATAGGAAGGATGACTATTTTCCGGCCGCTGGCCAAACGGAAAAAAAGAGAAAGAAAGACCGCATAATAAATGCGAACCAGTGAAACCGCCGCACAAAATCCAACCTGTACGGCGGTTATTTTTTGCAAAAATCAGGCATAAACGACAATTCTACCATGGAGAGGTGTACGATTTTACGGATCTGGTATAAGATAAAGGCAGAAAAAGCGAGGTAATATTATGGATCTGGAAAAAATCGGAAAATATATCGCGACCAAGAGAAAGGCTCTGGGCATAACGCAGGTTCAGCTGGCAGAAAGACTGGGCATGAGCGACAAGTCGGTGTCAAAATGGGAAAGAGGCATCTGCCTGCCGGATGTGTCCGTATACATGGAACTGTGCGAAATCCTCGGCATCACACTGAACGAGTTCATTGCAGGAGAAGATCTGGACCAGGAGAACGTGGTAAAACAATCGGAAAAAAATCTGATACAGGTGGCGAAAGACGGAGATGAGAAAAAGAAGAAAATGAAAATCATCATCGTATTTCTGCTCTGCCTGGTGCTGCTCGTCACAGGAATATTGTTCGCAGCTTTGTTCCTGAATGGAGAATTTTCCACCAATTATATAGAACCGCTTCCCCGGAACAGCGCAGAAATGGAGATCGCGCAGATCCCGGATTTTCAGGACTTCAAGATCAAACTGATCGCTGCCGGAGGCGGAGCAAAATATTCTATGGAATTTGATATCCTGGAAGGGGTCTCCGAAAGAGAATACTATGGCCGGTCTGCTTCCGGGATAGCAGAGAAGATCCATATATCTCCCGATGCCGGCATAGACCTGACGGCTTTTCTCTACGGCAGGGACGGACTGAGCGTAATACCGGTGGAAGATATACGCGAACAGGCAGATCATCTGCGGAACGATTATATATATATATGATATCCGTGAAATTCGGCGGCAGGATAAAGGAATAGAAGAAGAGACCGTTCCATCTGGAATCCAGACACTGAAAAAGTCTGAATCCTGCGGAATGGTCTCTTTCTTACATATCAAAGGCTAAGAATCGGTATCAGCCGATAGCACTTTATTATTATTTACTCTTCTTCGTCTTCCTCAAAGGCGTCCTCTGCCTCTTCCTCATCGAAGGTTTCTTCCATATCCTCCTCTATATCGTCGGATACTTCATCCAGATCCAGAATCTCCTCATCATCGTCTATGTCCATAATGTCGTCTTCCTCTTCGCTGACGCTGAGGGAATCCTCGTCTTTCAGATCTGTATTAAGTTTTACGTCACGGTAGCGCTTCATTCCCGTACCTGCCGGGATCAGCTTACCAATGATAACGTTTTCTTTCAGACCCAGCAGCGGATCGATTTTTCCTTTGATTGCCGCTTCAGTCAGAACCTTTGTGGTCTCCTGGAAGGATGCCGCAGACAGGAAGGAATTGGTCGCCAAAGATGCTTTGGTAATACCCAGCAGAACCTGTTTGCCCTCTGCCGGAGCTTTTCCTTCTTCCACCAACTGTTTGTTAATATCCTCAAATTCCAGGATATCCACCATGGTGCCCGGCAGGAAGTCGCTGTCGCCGTTATCTTCCACACGGATTTTCTTCAGCATCTGACGCACGATCATCTCGATGTGTTTATCGTTGATCTCCACACCCTGCAGACGATATACTCTCTGCACTTCCTGAAGCAGATAATCCTGTACGGAGCGTACACCCTTGATCTTCAGAATATCGTGCGGGTTGATGCTTCCTTCTGTCAGGGCATCGCCGGCTTCCACGTAAGAGCCGTCCATGATCTTGATACGTGAATCGAACGGGATCAGATAAGTCTTCGTGTCTCCGGTCTCCGGATTGCTGACAATGATCTCTCTCTTCTTCTTCATATCGTTGATCGTGGCGTTGCCCGCGATCTCTGTTACAATAGCAAGACCCTTCGGCTTTCTCGCCTCGAAAAGCTCCTCGACACGGGGAAGACCCTGTGTGATATCTCCTCCGGCCACGCCTCCGGTATGGAATGTACGCATGGTCAGCTGGGTACCCGGCTCACCGATGGACTGTGCCGCGATGATGCCTACGGTCTCTCCTACCTGTACCGCCTCTCCGGTCGCCATGTTGGCGCCGTAGCACTTCGCGCAGACGCCGATACGGGAACGGCAGGTCAGCGCGGTACGGATGCGGACTTTCTCGAACGGCTTTCCGTCTTTGTCCACGCCGTATTTTACAACTGCGGCCGCGCGCTTCGGAGTAATCATATGGTTTGCTTTCACGATCACGTTTCCATCTTTATCGCAGATGGTCTCCGCCGCAAAACGCCCGGTAATACGCTCTTCCAGGGACTCGATCAGCTCTTTGCCGTCTGTGAAGGCGCGTACTTCCATTCCCGGGATCTCTCCGTTTTCGCTGCAGTCCGTCTCACGGATGATCAATTCCTGAGACACATCCACCAGACGTCTGGTCAGATAACCGGAGTCCGCCGTACGCAGAGCCGTATCGGACAGACCTTTACGCGCTCCATGCGCGGACATGAAGTATTCCAGTACATCCAGTCCTTCACGGAAATTGGACTTGATCGGCAGCTCGATGGTGTGTCCGGTCGTATCCGCCATCAGGCCTCGCATACCGGCCAGCTGTTTGATCTGTTTGTCGGAACCACGGGCTCCGGAGTCCGCCATCATATAAATATTGTTGTATTTATCCAGACCATCCAGCAACGCTTTCGTCAGCACCGCATCGGTCTCTTTCCAGGTCTCCACGACCTCTTTGTAACGCTCTTCCTCGGTGATCTTACCGCGTTTGTAGTTGCGTGTGATCTTATCCACCGTCTCCTGAGCCTTGCGGATCAGTTCCGGTTTCTCAGGCGGCACCGTCATATCGGAGATCGATACGGTCATGGCCGCTCTCGTGGAATATTTATAACCCATGGACTTGATATCGTCCAGCACCTCCGCAGTCTTGGTCGCGCCATGCGTGTTGATGACTTTCTCCAGGATCTGCTTCAGGCCTTTCTTGCCCACATGGAAGTCCACTTCCAGCTTCAGTTCGTTTCCGGGGATCGTACGGTCTACGAATCCCAGATCCTGCGGAAGGATCTCATTGAACAGGAAACGTCCCAGCGTAGATTCTTCGACGCTGCTGAGCACCGTGCCGTCCGGCATCTTCTTCGTCACACGGACCTTGATACGGGTCTGAAGGGTCAGCGCGCCGTTCTCATATGCAAGGACCGCCTCGTTTACACTGTGGAATGCTTTGCCTTCTCCGATCGCTCCCGGTCTCTCCTGGGTCAGATAATAGATACCAAGGACCATATCCTGAGAGGGCACCGCCACAGGACCGCCGTCAGACGGCTTCAGCAGGTTGTTCGGGGACAGCAGCAGGAACCGGCACTCGGCCTGTGCTTCCACAGACAGCGGCAGATGCACTGCCATCTGGTCTCCGTCGAAGTCCGCGTTGAACGCGGTACACACCAGCGGATGCAGCTTAATCGCCTTTCCCTCTACCAGGATCGGCTCAAACGCCTGGATACCCAGACGATGCAGAGTAGGCGCACGGTTCAGCATTACCGGATGTTCTTTGATCACGTCTTCCAGGACGTCCCATACCTCCGGCTGCAGGCGTTCCACCATCTTCTTCGCACTCTTGATATTGTGAGCGGAACCGTTGGATACCAGCTCCTTCATAACAAACGGTTTAAACAGCTCAATCGCCATCTCTTTTGGCAGACCGCACTGATAGATCTTCAGTTCCGGGCCCACCACAATAACGGAACGTCCGGAGTAGTCCACACGTTTCCCGAGCAGGTTCTGACGGAAGCGACCCGATTTGCCTTTCAGCATATCTGACAGAGATTTGAGCGCACGGTTGCCGGGTCCGGTCACCGGACGGCCTCTTCTGCCGTTATCGATCAGAGCGTCTACCGCTTCCTGGAGCATACGTTTCTCATTGCGCACAATGATGTCCGGCGCTCCCAGATCCAGAAGTCTCTGAAGACGGTTGTTTCTGTTAATAATCCTCCGGTACAGATCATTCAGGTCGGAGGTCGCGAAACGTCCGCCATCCAGCTGTACCATCGGCCGCAGATCAGGCGGAATCACCGGGATCGCATCCAGGATCATCCATTCCGGCTTGTTTCCTGAGCAGCGGAATGCTTCCACTACCTCCAGTCTTTTGATAATGCGGGCGCGCTTCTGCCCGGAAGCATTCTTCAAAGCCGTCTTCAGCTCTACGGAATCCTTTTCCAGATCAATCGCCTGCAGCAGTTCCTTGATGGACTCTGCTCCCATGCCCACCCGGAACGCACCCGGTTCCGGATATTTTTCTTTCATATCCTGGTATTCTTTTTCAGAAAGCACCTGCTTGTACAAAAGCTCGGTCTTTCCGGGATCCAGGACAATATAAGATGCAAAATACAGCACTTTCTCCAGAGTCCTCGGAGACAGATCCAGGATCAGCCCCATACGGCTCGGGATTCCTTTGAAGTACCAGATATGGGATACCGGAGCTGCCAGTTCGATGTGTCCCATACGCTCACGGCGCACATTTGATTTGGTTACTTCCACGCCGCAGCGGTCACAGATAACCCCTTTGTACCTGATCTTTTTGTACTTTCCGCAGTGGCATTCCCAGTCCTTGCTCGGTCCGAAAATACGCTCGCAGAACAGTCCGTCCTTCTCAGGCTTCAGTGTCCTGTAGTTGATCGTCTCCGGCTTTTTTACTTCGCCTCTGGACCATTTGCGGATCGTCTCAGGGGACGCAAGTCCGATCTTGATCGCGTCAAATGTCATCGGCTGATAAACCTCATTGTTCGTCGTTTCCGGCATGAACGGCACCTCCTATCTATTCATCAAAATCAAGCTCTTCGTCCAGGTCGAACGGCTCGTCGTTTTCCGGCTCGTCGTTTTCCGGCTCGTCATCCACATTCACCAGCTCTTCGCCATCAAACTCCTGCTGGCTGAATCCATGCTCGCCGAAAGAAGATCTGTCATCGCTGCCATATCCTCTGCTGTCCGATTCCAGAATGGAACGGATATCCACATCGCCGTACTCGCTGTTCTCCATGATCTCCACTTCTGTGTTGTCGTCACGCAGCACGCGCACATCCAGCGCCAGAGACTGCAGTTCTTTAAGCAGCACCTTGAAAGATTCCGGAATACCCGGTTCCGGTATATTATCTCCTTTAATAATTGCCTCGTAGGTCTTGACACGTCCGATCACATCGTCGGATTTCACGGTCAGGATCTCCTGCAGGGTGTAGGATGCGCCGTATGCCTCCAGCGCCCACACCTCCATCTCTCCGAATCTCTGTCCGCCGAACTGGGCTTTTCCGCCCAGCGGCTGCTGGGTAACCAGAGAGTACGGTCCCGTAGAACGGGCATGGATCTTATCATCCACCAGATGATGCAGCTTCAGGTAATGCATGTGTCCGATCGTTACCGGGCTGTCAAAGAATTCACCGGTACGTCCGTCACGCAGGCGCACTTTTCCATCTCTGGAGATCGGCACGCCCTTCCAGAGCTTCCTGTGGTCACGGTTCTCATACAGATAATCCATCACTTCCGGGAGCAGCTCCTGCTCATGCTTTGATTTAAATTCATCCCACTCCAGATTGACGTAATCATTCGCCAGATCCAGAGTATCCATAATGTCATTCTCGTTCGCGCCGTCGAATACCGGAGTGGAAATATCGAAACCAAGCGCTTTCGCAGCCAGGCTCAGATGGATCTCCAGGATCTGTCCGATATTCATACGGGACGGCACCCCCAGCGGGTTCAATACGATATCCAGCGGACGTCCGTTAGGCAGGAACGGCATATCTTCCACCGGAAGCACACGGGAAACCACACCCTTGTTTCCGTGACGGCCTGCCATCTTGTCGCCCACAGAGATCTTTCTCTTCTGCGCAATATAGATACGTACCGCCTGATTTACGCCCGGAGACAGCTCATCTCCGTTTTCACGGGTAAATACTTTAGCATCGACAACGATACCATACTCGCCGTGAGGCACTTTCAGGGAAGTATCGCGCACTTCTCTGGCCTTCTCGCCAAAAATCGCGCGCAGCAGACGTTCTTCCGCCGTCAGCTCTGTCTCTCCCTTCGGCGTTACTTTACCTACCAGAATGTCTCCGGCACGCACTTCCGCGCCCACACGGATGATGCCGCGGTTGTCCAGATCCTTCAGGGCGTCGTCGCCCACGCCCGGCACATCCCTGGTGATCTCTTCCGGTCCCAGCTTCGTGTCACGGGCTTCCGCTTCATATTCTTCAATATGGATAGATGTGTACACATCATCCATAACCAGTCTCTCGCTCAGAAGAACTGCGTCCTCGTAATTATAACCTTCCCAGGTCATAAAGCCGATCAGCGGGTTCTTGCCCAGCGCGATCTCTCCGTTGGAGGTGGACGGTCCGTCTGCAATCACCTGTCCCGCTTCCACCCGGTCTCCCTTGAAGACAATCGGCCTCTGGTTGTAGCAGTTGCTCTGGTTGCTTCTGGTAAATTTCGTCAGATGATAGGTGTCACGCACTCCGTTATCCTGACGAATCACGATCTCATTGGATACAGAACGCTCCACTACGCCCGCATTCTTCGCGATCACGCAGACGCCGGAGTCCACCGCCGTCTTTTCTTCCATACCGGTACCTACCACCGGAGCCTCGGTAATCATCAGCGGCACCGCCTGACGCTGCATGTTGGATCCCATCAGCGCGCGGTTCGCGTCGTCGTTCTGCAGGAACGGAATCAATGCCGTCGCCACAGAGAACACCATCTTCGGAGACACATCCATGAAATCGAACATGGTCTTTTCATATTCCTGCGTCTCCTCACGATAACGGCCCGATACATTATTGCGGACAAAATGTCCTTCATCATCCAGCGGCTCATTCGCCTGCGCCACATGGTAATTGTCTTCTTCATCCGCGGTCATATAGACTACTTCATTTGTAACACGCGGATTAGCAGGGTCGGATTTATCGATCTTGCGGTACGGCGCCTCGATAAACCCATATTCATTGATCCTCGCATAACATGCAAGGGAGTTGATCAGACCGATGTTCGGACCCTCGGGTGTCTCGATCGGGCACATTCTTCCATAGTGAGAATAATGCACGTCGCGGACCTCGAATCCCGCACGGTCACGGGAAAGACCGCCCGGTCCCAGTGCGGACAGACGTCTTTTGTGGGTCAGCTCGCCCAGTGGGTTGTTCTGATCCATGAACTGGGACAGCTGCGAAGAACCGAAAAACTCTTTTACCGCTGCCGTCACCGGTTTGATGTTGATCAGGGACTGCGGAGAGATACCCTCCGTATCCTGTGTCGTCATGCGTTCCCGCACCACTCTTTCCAGACGGGAAAGACCGATCCGGTACTGATTCTGAAGCAGTTCGCCCACCGCACGGATACGGCGGTTGCCAAGGTGGTCGATATCGTCGGCATTGCCAAGACCATACTCCAGATGCATGTTATAGTTAATGGATGCCAGAATGTCATCCTTCGTAATGTGCTTCGGAACCAGCTCGGAAGCCTCGCGGCGAATCGCTTCTTTCAGCTCTTCCGCATCCGTATACTCTTCCATCAGCTTTTCCAGAACCGGATAATATACCAGTTCCTTGATGCCGAGTTCTCTCGGCTCGCAGTCCACATATTTCTTCAGATCCACCATACGGTTGGAGAGCACTTTGATATTGCGTTCCTCTCCTTTGATCCAAACGAACGGAACCGCGGAATCCTGAATCTCTACCGCCAGATCCGCGTCCACTTTCGTATCCGCTTCCGCGATAATCTCTCCGGTAACAGGATTCACCACATCCTCCGCCAGCACCTGGCCGCGGATCCGGTTTTTCAGGGAAAGTTTTTTATTGAATTTATAACGTCCTACTTTTGCCAGGTCATATCTTCTGGGGTCGAAAAACATACCTGTGATCAGGCTCTCCGCGCTCTCAACAGCCAGCGGTTCGCCCGGACGGATCTTTTTATAAAGTTCCAGCAGACCTTCCTGATAGCTCTCTGCTGTATCCTTTGTAAGAGACGCCAAAATCTTCGGCTCTTCACCGAACAGCTCCAGAATCTCGGCATTCGTGCCGTATCCCAACGCACGGATCAGCACCGTAATCGGTACTTTACGGGTTCTGTCAACACGGACATAGAACACATCATTGGAATCCGTCTCATACTCCAGCCATGCTCCGCGGTTCGGAATCACGGTACAGGAGAACAAAAGCTTGCCCACTTTGTCATGGTCAATACCATAGTAGATACCAGGGGAACGTACCAACTGGCTGACGATGACACGCTCCGCGCCGTTGATCACGAAAGTTCCCGTCTCTGTCATAAGCGGCAGATCACCCATGAAAATCTCATGTTCGTTGATCTCATCCGTTTCCTTATTATAGAGACGAACTCTTACTTTCAGAGGAGCAGCGTAGGTGGCATCCCGTTCTTTGCATTCTTCGATCGTATACTTTGCACCCTCTTTGTCAAGTGTAAAGTCGGTAAACTCCAGGCTCAGCTTTCCGCTGTAGTCGGTAATCGGAGAAATATCCGCAAATGCCTCACGGAGACCTTCATCCAGAAACCACTGGTAGGAATCTCTCTGAACCTCGATCAGATTCGGCATTTCCAGTACTTCCTTTTTGCGGGAATAACTCATTCTGACATTTCTGCCGGATTTGACAGGTTTGATTCTGTTCTTTTCCATTGACATTTCACCCCTTATATTTTTAATCACTGCGATGATCCAGTTTATAACCATTGCGGAATGTAGTAAGCTAGGCCTACCTCACCACAATAGTGCATTGTCCATAATAACATAAACCATCTGCAGTGTCAACCATTTTTTCCCTGAACTGTTACTTATTTAAAGTGCGAAAAAAGGCACCGCAACAGCGATGCCTCTTTGTTGTCCACTCTCTTATTTCAGGGTAACTTTCGCGCCCTCTGCCTCGAGTTTGGTCTTCATCTCCTCAGCCTCTGCCTTGGAAACGCCCTCTTTGATCACCTTCGGTGCACCGTCAACTACATCTTTTGCCTCTTTCAGGCCAAGACCGGTTGCTTCACGAACCACTTTGATAACTTTAACTTTGTTCGGGCCAACCTCGGTCAGCTCTACGTCGAAGGAATCTTTCTCCTCAGCCGCCTCAGCTGCCGGGCCTGCTGCTGCTACAACAACACCTGCTGCTGCGGATACGCCGAACTCTTCCTCACATGCTTTTACGAGCTCATTCAGCTCTAATACAGATAACTCTTTGATTGCTTCAATAAATTCTGCAGTCGTTAACTTTGCCATTTTCATTTACCTCCAATATTCATTCTCTGTTTGTTTCACGCCGCCTCTGCAAGGCAGCCTGTCTGTTTTTTACGCTTCCTGTTTCTCCGCGATCTGATTAAGCACACGCGCGAAGTTTGCGATCGGGCTCTGCATGCTTCCAAGCAGTCTTCCCAGAAGCACTTCTCTGGACGGAACTGCAGCGATAGCAGACATACCCTTTGCATCATAATAAGTTCCTTCCACAACGCCGGCTTTGATCTCCAGCTTGTCTGCCTTCTTCGCGAACTCGGCAAGGATTCTCGCCGGTGCGGTGGCATCTGTTTTGGAAACTGCAATGGCGGACGGACCTGCGAGATGCTGTGCCAGCGGCTCAAACTCCGTTCCCTTCACTGCAAAGTTCAGCATCGTGTTCTTGTAAACCTTGTAAACGATACCTTCTGCTCTCATCTGTTTACGAAGCTGCGTATCCTGCTCAACGGTCAGTCCTACAGGGTCTACCAGAACTACGCAGGCAGCGCCTTCCAGATTTGCAGAAATTTCTTCTACAATCGGTTTTTTCAGTTCAACTTTTGCCATGAATGGTTTCCTCCTTATAGATTTTTAAGAGTGACAACCGCAAGAATTGGTTCCCACCGGAAAATCTTCCGGCAAAAAAATCCCTCTGTGCCGCAGACACAGAGGGATCACAAGTCATTCCATATCGAATGCTTTCCTCGGCAGGCGTTTACAACTTACGCACTCAGGCACCTGCTGTCTTCGGGCAGTCATCTTTAACTGTTTTAAAATATCATAATTTATAGTGGATGTCAACACCCTTTGCAGGCTTTTATGCCAGTTTCAGCGGATTGACCTTTACGCCCGGACCCATGGTCGGAGCAATGGTTACGCTCTTCAGGTACTGTCCCTTTACAGCGGCAGGTCTTGCTTTGTTGATTGCATCCATAAGCGTCTGGAAGTTGTCCGCTAACTGCTCCTCGGTAAAAGATGCTTTTCCGATCGGCACATGGATAATGTTGGTTTTGTCAAGTCTGTACTCGATCTTACCGGCTTTAATATCCTGAACGGCTTTGGTCACGTCCATGGTGACGGTACCTGCCTTCGGGTTCGGCATCAGGCCTTTCGGTCCGAGCACACGGCCCAGGCGTCCAACAACGCCCATCATATCCGGAGTTGCAACAACCACATCAAAGTCAAACCATCCGCCCTGGATCTTCGGAACCAGTTCCTCAGCTCCTACGAACTCAGCGCCTGCTGCCTGCGCTTCATCTGCCTTCGGTCCTTTTGCGAATACCAGAACGCGAACCTGTTTTCCGGTTCCGTGCGGCAGAACTACCGCGCCGCGGATCTGCTGGTCTGCGTGACGTCCGTCGCATCCGGTTCTGATATGAGCCTCGATGGTCTCGTCGAATTTTGCGGTTGCCAGTTTTTTCACGATTGCGACTGCTTCGTCTCTATCGTACTGAGTCTGCCTGTCATACAGTTTTGCAGCCTCAACATATTTCTTACCATGTTTCATAATCTTTTTAACCTCCTAGTGGTAATGGCGGGATGAACCCTCCCACGTCTATTTGTCAGCAACAGTTGATTAATCGTCTACTACTGTGATACCCATACTTCTTGCAGTACCGGCGATCATGCTCATAGCTGCCTCCAGGCTGCCTGCAGTCAGATCCGGCATCTTCAGTTCTGCGATCTTCTGAATCTCAGATTTCTTGATCGTAGCGACTTTGTCTTTCTTGGAATTAGCGGAAGCAGTTTTCAGTCCGCATGCTTTCTTCAGCAGTACTGCTGCCGGCGGGGTCTTGGTAATGAAGCTGAAGCTTCTGTCCGCATACACCGTAATCACAACCGGGATAATCATATCTCCCTGGTCAGCGGTTCTTGCATTGAACTCCTTCGTGAACTGCACGATATTTACTCCGTGCTGTCCAAGAGCCGGGCCTACGGGCGGAGCCGGCGTAGCCTTTCCGGCCGGAATCTGTAATTTGATATAACCTGTAACTTTCTTTGCCATAACTAAGGCACCTCCTATTGTGGTAATGGCGGGATGAACCCTCCCACGATCTGCGGATACGCTAATCCGCAAACCAGTTTACATTTTCTTGATCTCTGTGAAACTTATCTCCACCGGCGTTTCACGGCCGAACAGATCAACATTGATCGTCACGCTCTGCTTGTTCTCATTGATCGCCTGGATAACACCAACAGTGTCTTTCCAAACGCCTCCGGTCACAACCACAGTATCGCCTTCCGCAAAATCAATCTGTACAGAATCCGAATGGATACCCAGCGGTCTCATTTCTTCGTCTGTGAGCGGAACCGGTTTAGATCCAGGGCCAACAAATCCGGTCACGCCCCTGGTGTTGCGTACCACATACCAGGTATCGTCGTTCATCACCATGTTGATCAGAACGTAGCCCGGGAACATCTTTTTCTGGACCTGACGGCTGACGCCGTCCTTCATCTCCACCACGTCCTGCATCGGAACTCTGACTTCAAGGATCTGATCTTCCAGATGTCTGTTTTCGATTGTCTTCTCAATGTTGGCCTTAACCTTGTTTTCATACCCGGAATAGGTATGAACCACATACCAGTTTGTCTCTGACATAAAATCACCTTTCTCCCAGCTTACAGCGTTACCAGAATGTCAATTCCAAAAGTCATGACCATATCCAGCACTTTGATAATAAGAGCCAAAACAACAGATGTGCTGATAACCGCAATCGTCTGTTTTGTGAGTGATTTCCTGTCTGTCCAGCTGATCTTTTTAAATTCGGCTTTCAGCCCCGTGAACCAACTGGTCTTCTGGGCTTTCTGGGTCTTTTTCGTCTCTCCCATCTTCTCACATCCTTTACGATCCTTCGGCAGAATTACTTCGTTTCTTTATGAAGAGTATGTTTTCTGCAGAAACGGCAGTATTTCTTAGTCTCCATTCTGTCCGGGTGATTCTTTTTTTCTTTGGTCATGTTGTAGTTACGCTGTTTGCACTCCGTACATGCCAATGTGATCTTTACGCGCACAACTTTCCACCTCGCTTTTTATACTTTTTCTTTGGTGATCCTGCGAAAACCACCAATTTTTAGGCATAAAAAAAAAGCCTAAACTTCCATTCGCCAGATTACTATAGCATAGGGCGCATGAAGATGTCAAGGCTTTTTCCTGCTGATTTACTATTTCCGCAATTCTTCCGCCGCACGTACAAAGGCCGCGAATATTTTTCTGCTGCTTTCTTCCGTGCGGTACGAAAATTCCGGATGCCACTGGACCGCCCAGACAAATCTGCGGTCAGGCATATATACTCCTTCCGTCAATCCGTCTTCCGACACCGCCATGACTTCCAGCCCCGGCGCCAGCTGTCTGACCGCCTGGTGATGGTAGCTGTTGACCGCCAGGCTGCGGCAGCCCAGCAGATCATAAAGGGGTGTTCCTTCCTTGATCTCCACTTCATGTACCGGCACATCATACGGAGGCTTCTGGCAATGCGTCATCCCGGTTCCCCGCTGGGACGGCAGATCCTGATACAGGGTCCCGCCCAGGGCCGCATTCAGGAACTGTATGCCTCTGCAGATTCCCAAAACCGGTATGTTTTTGTGCAGCACTTCTTCCAAAAGCATCTTTTCCATCCGGTCCCGTTCCGGACTGCACTCCCCGCACTGTGGCAGACGTTTTTCTCCATATAACTCCGGCGACACGTCCTGTCCCCCGGTGAGCAGAAATCCGTCGCACAGATCTGTCATCTGCCGGATGACTTCCCGGTCATCGGTCAGAGGAAGCATCAGCGGAAGCCCGCCGGCTTCCAGGATTCCTTCCATATATCCGGGAAGCATCCACCAGCTCTGTTTTTCATAATCCACCAGCGGCACTACGCCTATTACACATTTTTTCATCCTATTCCTCCTCATCCGGCTTCCGGTCAGGCAAAAAGGCCTGATCCCGTCCCATTTCAAAGGGCACGTATCAGACCTTCCTGATATCTCATTCCGCTCTCAGCGGCATTTACAGTTTTTTCACGAACAAAGCGCGTATCGCATTCAGCACGGCGATAATCATCACGCCCACATCGGCGAAGATCGCCAGCCACATGTTCGCGATACCCATCGCCCCCAGCACCAGACAGATCAGCTTGATGCCGATGGCAAAAATTATATTCTGGTATACGATACGCAGACACTTGCGGGATATGCGGATCGCCTTCGCGATTTTCAGCGGGTCGTCGTCCATCAGCACCACGTCCGCCGCCTCGATCGCCGCATCCGATCCCATGGCCCCCATGGCGATGCCGATGTCAGCGCGGCCAAGCACAGGCGCATCGTTGATGCCGTCTCCCACAAACGCCAGTTTAGCATTTTCCGGCTTGTTTTTCAACAGTTCCTCTACTTTATTTACCTTGTCCTCCGGAAGCAGTTCACTGTACACACTGTCCAGCCCAAGTTCTGAAGCCACCTGGTCCGCCACTTTCCGGGCGTCGCCGGTAAGCATCACGGTCTGACGAACGCCTGCTGCTTTCAGCGCCTGGACCGCCTCTTTCGAGTGCGGCTTTAGGACGTCGGATATGACGATGTGACCGGCATATGTCCCGTTGACCGCCATATGGATAATCGTGCCTACAGAATGACAATTAATATACGGAATCCCCAGCTGATTCATCAGCTTGTCATTGCCGGCTGCCACTTCCGTGCCGTCCACTCTGGCAATCACGCCGCCTCCGCTGATCTCCTTGATATCTGTCACCCGGCTGCGGTCAATCTCTTTTCCATACGCTTTCTGCAGGCTTCTGCTGATCGGATGCGACGAAGCGCTTTCCGCCAGAGCCGCGTATTCGATCAGTTTTTCATCTTCCAGTTTATTATGATGGATGCCGTTGACTTCAAATACACCCTGAGTCAGCGTTCCCGTCTTGTCAAATACCACAATCTTCGTCTGGGACAACGTCTCCAGATAATTGGAGCCTTTCACCAGAACGCCGGCATTGCTGGCCCCGCCTATTCCCGCGAAAAAGCTCAAAGGAATACTGATCACCAGTGCGCACGGGCAGCTGATTACCAGGAATGTCAGCGCGCGGTAGATCCAGGTGCCCCAGTCAGCCGGAAGCCCCAGCGCGAACATCCGCACCAGAGGCGGCAGGAATGCCAGCGCCAGAGCCGCATAGCATACCGCCGGCGTATAGACCCGGGCAAATTTACTGATAAAGTCCTCGGACCTGGATTTTCTGGAACTGGCATTTTCCACCAGATCCAGGATCCTGGACACCGTAGACTCTCCAAATTCCTTCGTAGTCCGGATCTTCAGCACGCCGGTCATATTGATGCAGCCGCTGATGATCTCATCTCCTGCCCTTGCATCCCGCGGCAGACTCTCTCCCGTCAGCGCGCTGGTATTCAGGCTGGAAGAGCCTTCTATGATGATACCGTCGATGGGCACTTTCTCGCCGGGCTGTACCACAATCACGCTTCCGATCTCCACTTCGTCCGGATCCACCTTCTCCAGCCTGCCGTCCCGTTCCACATTCGCGTAATCCGGGCGGATATCCATCAGTTCGCTGATATTTCTCCGGCTCTTGCCCACCGCGTAGCTCTGGAACCACTCGCCCACCTGATAGAACAGCATAACGGCAACTGCTTCTGTATAATCCCCGCTCCGGTCATAGAGCGCCAGCGCAATCGCGCCGACGGTCGCCACCGCCATCAGGAAATTCTCATCAAATACCTGGCGGTTCTTGATCCCTTTTAACGCCTTGAGCAAAATATCGTACCCGATAACCAGATAAGGCACCAGGTAAAGTATAAACCGTACAATTCCCGTCGCTGGTATGAAATTCAAAACGATCAGCAGAACCGCAGCCGCGATAATGCGGACCAGCATCTTTTTCTGCTTTTTGCTCATAACCAGATCCCTCCTGTATGTTAGATATACACTTCACAGTCGTCTTCGACTTTCTTGCAGTTTTTTCGAACTTCCTGCATGACCACTTTAGGATCCTGGCCCTCTTCAAACTCCACATTCATCTTCAGCGTCATGAAGTTCACCACCGCGCTCTTCACTCCTGCAGTCTTGTTCGCTGCTTCTTCCATCTTATTGGCACAGTTTGCGCAGTCCACTTCGATTTTATAGGTCTTTTTCATGATTATATAACTCCCTTCTTTTTTCGATTAAACGTATGTTTAATTGTTAAATTCATAATATCTCGTTTGACCGTGAATGTCAATACCTTGCGGTAATCTTTTTCAATACTTTTTTTCAATTGTTTCCTATATAATGACTGTGCTATAATGGGAACAAACCGGAAACGAAGGAGGAATATTTGTGACGGATACCAGACTGCCCCATGACCACGGGCAGAGTATAGAAAAAGAACTGGATCAGATGCCGGGAGCAGAGGTCTTTCAGACTGCAGCGGATATTTTCAAACAGCTCGGCGACGGGAACCGCGTCCGTATCTTCTGGATCCTGTGCCACTGTGAAGAATGTGTCATCAATATCGCCTCCATGGTAGGCATGAGCAGTCCGGCGGTCTCCCATCATCTGAAACAGCTGAAGGCCGGCCACCTGATCACCTCCCGCCGCAGCGGAAAAGAAATGTATTATAAAGCCGCCGAGACAGAACAGGCGCAGCTTCTGCATCACGTGATCGAGCAGATCGTGCAGGTGGCCTGTTTATCGAAAACGGACGGGGAATGACGGCGGCGGGGTTATCTTTACGGCGGCGGTAAAGCGAACCGGGATCAGGTAAGATGTGGCGATCGATATTGGCGGATATAAAATATCGAATTGTATTTTCTGCAGCGTGGGCAAATTGTGAGCTTTGTCCACGCTGCTTTATCGTTTTTGCCGTAAATACACCTTTAATGTTCACTTTTTCTCTCTCAATGTTCGCTTTTTTATCATCAATGTTCGCTTTTTTCGATGTACTAAATAGTCCGCTGATATGCAATGACCGGTTACGAAGCGGATGATTCTCATTCAACAGAAGGATTCCGTGGCGCTACCATAAATCACCGTTGCCCTATCTGTAAATGACAAATTTATTCATTAATTTTCCAATATCCGGTCTTATTTGACCCAATACGCATAATTTTTCCCTTGTCTTTTAATTCTTTCATTATCCTGCTGATTTTTCGAGTGCTGAACCCTAAAACCGCTCCTATTTCTTTATATATCGCTATTTGAAAACCAGCCGTCACTTTTGTCACCTACATGGTATTTCTCCAATCCAAAGGATTTCCTCCGCTTGGAGCGTACTCCCGTCACGCCGCTTGGCAGATAAAAACTCATGGGGCTTTGGCATATCGACACCCTCGACTTCGGGGATATCCAGCACTTCCAATCTGCGCCCGGCTTGCCGTTCTCGGCTTTCTCCTTGACAGCAGATTTCTTCCTTCCCGCACCGGGTCTCGCACCGCCACGTCTGTCTGTGTTATTGGATTTTTCGGCATTTTTTCACCCCTTCCTTTGGAAAGAATGAGCAGCTGCAGACGACCGCCCCTGCCTGTAAATTTTTTATGAAATAGGTTGAATTTCTCCTATTCTCGGATATAATAAAAGCAAAGAGCAAAGGAGGTCTCGTTATGAATATCAACACGAAAAACCTGGTTTCCATCACCGATGCCAATCAAAACT
>ERZ1643250.369-NODE-369-length-49980-cov-7.116254_pt1 | contig 49980 bp, 36 predicted proteins | sample MGYA00579262_ERZ1643250 | MGnify/ENA primary metagenome ERZ1643250 (study PRJEB29033, sample SAMEA4952265) | chicken gut metagenome | biome: Broiler Chicken; feature: Gastrointestinal Tract; material: Caecum | place: Ireland | collected 2018 | study: Broiler...
GAGGCACATGCAGAGCGCATGGCGGTTCTGCATCGCGGCGAGATAGTCCAGCCGGTCCGTCAGGGCGAGCGTCTGCGGGTAGGTGAGGCTTTCGCACATCTTCTCGATGCCGCGGTGGATGTAGCCGCAGTTGACGTCGAGCTTCTCGATGGTCTCGCCTTCGAGCGCCACGCGGAAGCGCAGCACGCCGTGCGTGGCGGGGTGCTGCGGTCCGATGTTGATTACGTACTGGTTGTCTTCGAAGATCACGTTCACGCGCTCCTCCAGCTCGCCCTCCTCGTTGAGCTGAAGCGTCGGCGTCGTATCCACGGCCTCCTCGTTGCTCATCCGCACGGGGTTCGTCTCGGGCGAGGCGTCGTAGTCCTTGCGCAGGGGGTGTCCCACCCAATCCTCGCGCAGGTAGAGACGCCGCATGTCGGGATGGCCCACGAAGCGGATGCCGAAAAAGTCGAACGCCTCGCGCTCGTTCAGTTCGGCCGCCTTCCAGATGTCGCACACCGAGGGCAGCTCGGGATGTTCGCGGTCCGGCGTCGAGGTCTTCACGGCGATGCGGCGGCCCGTCGAGGTCGCCTCGAGGTGGCAGACCACGCCGAGCGCATCGCCCCAATCCATGCCGGTGAAGCTCTCCAGAAAGTCGAATCCCTCGCCGCGCAATGCGAGCATCCGCTCGCGGTATTCCGCGGCGGGGACGGTTATGATTTCGTTCATCGTTTCTCTTTTTTAGCGGGTTTGGGCTCCTTGCGGTTCACGCCTCCGAAGAAGCGCTCCACCTTGACCTTGCGCTGGAGCTGCATCATGCCGTAGAGCAGCGCCTCGGGGCGCGGCGGGCATCCCGGGATGTAGACGTCCACGGGCAGGATCGTATCGACCCCCTGCACCACGTGGTACGACTTGCGGAACGGACCGCCCGACACGGCGCAGCCGCCCACGGCGACCACGTACTTCGGATCGGCCATCTGGTCGTAGAGGCGGCGCAGCACGGGCGCCATCTTGTGCGTGATGGTGCCGGCCACCATGATCATGTCCGCCTGCCGCGGGCTGGCCCGCGTAACTTCGAAGCCGAAGCGCGCGAAGTCGTATCGCGCGGCGCCCACGGCCATGAACTCGATGCCGCAGCAGCTCGTGGCGAACGTGAGCGGCCACAGCGAATTGCTGCGCCCCCACTCCACCGCGTCGTCGAGGCATCCCACGACGACGTTCACACCGCCTGCCCTCAGCTCGGCGGCTATCTTCTCAAGGGTCTCGTTGTCTTTGAAGTCTTCGTACTTCATCGACTTGATACGGGGTTTCTTCATTTCCATTCCAACGCTCCTTTCTTCCATGCGTAAGCCAGCCCCAGCACCAACACCACGAGGAAAAAGCAGACGCTCACCAGCCCGGCGACGCCCAGCTCCTGCAACACGACCGCCCACGGAAACAGGAAGACGGTCTCCACGTCGAACATGAGGAACAGAATGGCAAAGAGGTAATACCCCACCTTGAACTGCATCCACGAGTGCCCGCGGGTGGGGATGCCGCATTCGTAGGCTTCGCCCTTCTGGGCGTTGAACGAACGCGGCGACACCTGCCGCCCGATGCCGAGCGCGATGGCTACCAGCGCTATTGCCGTGATGACCACGACAACCAACAACGTAAACTGCATATGACTGCGATAAACAATGATTACTCCTTCGAAAACGATTGCGGCGCATCTCCGCTCGCCGCACGCCCGGCAGCACCGGGGCGGAAACGACCGCTAAACGACGATCTTGCGATAGGCCACCACGTAAAAGTCCGAGGAGACGGGACCGAAAACGACGGCACGGACGCGGCCGCGGGTCCCGAGCCCGTCGAAGGCGTGCGGCTTGCAGCCTCCGCGGAGCGCCGGCGGCCTCACCGGCGATTTCGACGCATCCCAGCCCGACTGTCCGCAGCCGACCGGAGCTTCGGCCGCGACACAATCCCAGACGAAAGGCTCCGCATGTTCGCGCCGCCCGTGGGCGAGCGTCCCGCCGCGCTGGCACGACACCCCCGCATCGGACTTCCCGCCGCACGAAATCCCGGCAGCCGACGCGGTGTCCGTCAGGCAGACCAACGACAGAAGAAACACGAGGTATGTATACAGTCTGGGCATATCCGGTTCGAATAACCGGACAAAGATAACGAGAATATCAGAATTTTTACGAATTACTTCCGAAAAAGTACCGATCATCTCCGTTTTTCGACCGACGCCCCCGGCGCCGGAGGCCGACAGCAGCGCTCGACCTGCCGAAAGACAGCGGGCTCTCTGCGCACAGAGAGGGTCTCATGCAAGGAGCGTCCTGCCATGCCATGCCCTCGTTCGCGGAATCGAATCGTCATATCCTTTGCAGGGACGATGCCGAGGTTCCGATTGGATTTACAGCATCGTTAAAACTTCGATTATTATGCAAATACACCAGAACTTATAAGATATGCATGCTAAAATAAGAAAGACAGATCCGGGCGGACCGGTATAATACGGACCCGTCGTCCAAGGCTTGTCCTATTGCAATAATGGGTTATTATCCTTCAGTAAAAGGAGGACGTCCCGAAAGTTCGTCCTTTCCCGAATCGAAATCCCAAGGATTAAGATCTTCTGCAAATTTTCGATAGCGAAGTCTGGGAAACGTATTTTAGAATTGTATCTTTCGTATAAACCTATGTTTTTTGCAGCGATTTCTCCCGTCCGACAGTTGCTCGTTTTTACAACCTCCAGCGTTCCATTATTGTACTGCCTCTCACCAGTGATGTAAGATTCCCCATTATCAGGAATTATTTTACGGGTCCGCAATCCGTCGGCTTTCCCGGCCTCATTGAAACATGCGTACAATTTTCCATGTCCATCTGCATAAAATCACGCAATTCGAAAAGAATCGACCAAGCGATTATCTTTGAGTCGACACACCACATTATTTAATGCTTCGATACTTTTTCCCTCATCCATGTCAACTATGAATTCTTACTCAAGGCACCGTTTAGCTTACCGCTACGCATATGGCCTTTCGTAACCGAATATTCCGTATTTGTCGGTTATCCTCCGGAGAGGCACCCTGACAGGTATTCGCCGACAAAACATTCCGTTTCTTGTCGTATCGTCGTCTCAGCTCCGAACGGCGATTCAGTTTCCCAATTCCAACTGATTTCTTACCAGTTCGTAATAATATCCTTTTTTTGCGGTTAGTTCCTCGTGCGTGCCCTGTTCGACGATGCGTCCGCGGTTCAGCACGACGATCTTGTCGGCATTGCGGACCGTCGAGAGGCGGTGCGCCACCACCACGACCGTCTTGTTCTCGAAGAGCCGGTCGAGGCGCTCCATGATCGTGCGTTCGTTGTTCGCGTCCAAAGAGTTGGTCGCCTCGTCGAAGAAGAGGTACTTGGCCTCCTTGTAGGCTGCCCTTGCGATCAGAAGCCTCTGTTTCTGTCCGACGCTCAGTCCGTGTCCGTCGGCGCCGATCTTGGTGTTGTAGCCCAAGGGCAGCGCGTCGATGAAGGTGTCGATGTTGGCGATGCGCGTGGCGCGTCGCACCCGCTCCATGTCGGGCCGATCGTCCGAGACGCCGATATTACCGGCTATGGTATCCGAAAAGACGTATCCCTCCTGCATCACCGTGCCGCACGCCCGCCGCCAGCACGACGGGCTGTACTGCCCGATGCGGCGGTCGCGGAGCAGCACCTCGCCCGAGGTCGGCGTGTAGAAGCCCAGCATCAGCTTGAGCATCGTGGTCTTCCCCGAGCCGCTCGCCCCGACGATGGCCGTAACCTTGTCCGCCGGAATCGTTACCGACACGTCGTCCAGAGCCTTGGCCGAGTGCGGACCGTCGTACTGGAACGTTACGCCCCGGAATTCGATGTCGGCATGGTCGGGAATCATGCGGATGCGCTCCTCGCCGGCCGGCTCTTCGTCCTCTTTCTCCTGAATCTCCGAGAGGCGTTCGAGCGAGATCTTCGCGTCCTGCGTCGCCTGCACGAACTGGATGAACTGCGACAGCGGCGCGTTGAGCTGGCCGATGATGTATTGCAGGGCGACCATCATGCCGAGGGTCATGTGGCCCTCGATGACCGCCGAGGCGGCCAGAAACGAGATGACGACGTTCTTGGTCTGGTCGATGAACGTGCCGCCCACCTCCTGCGTCTGCCCCAGCACGAGCCCCTTGATCGAGACTTGGAACAGCCGCGCCTGAATGCGCTCCCACTCCCAGCGCTTCTGCTTCTCGCAGTCGTTGAGCTTGATCTCCTGCATGCCGTCGATGAGCTGCACGATGTTGCTCTGGTTGGCAGCCGCCTCTTGGAAGCGCATGTAGTCCAGCTTGCGGCGGCGCTTCATGAAGAGCAGGATCCAGCCGACATAGAGCGCGCTGCCCAGCAGGAAGATGCCGAGAATCGTCGGGTCGTAGCCGCCCATCACGGCTCCGTAGATGACGAACGACACGACGGCCATCGCCATGCTCAGCAGCGAACCCGTGAGGAACGACTGGATGCGGTCGTAGTCGCCGATGCGCTGCATGATGTCGCCCACCATCTTCGAATCGAAGAAGGCGATCGGAAGGCGCATGAGCTTGGACAAGAAATCCGAGATGAGCGAAATGCTGATCCGGGTGGTCATGTGCAGCATCAGCCACGAGCGGATGAGGTTGTTGGCCGTCTGGCCCAGCACCAGCACCACCTGCGCGACGAGCATCATCACCACGAACGAGAGATTGCCCGTGCCGATGCCCTTGTCCACGACCGACTGCGTGAGGAACGGCAGGATCAGGCTCAGCACGCTGGCCGTGAGCATCGCCAGCGCAAGCTGTGCAAGGTAGTTTTTGTAGGGCCGCAGGTATTGCAGCAGATAACCCGGTTTCAGCCGCTTGTCTTCGTCGCCTTTCTCGCGGTAGAAGGCCGGTGTGGGCTCCAGAAGCAGAGCGATGCCTCTGCCGGAAGATCGGAAAGAAGAGGCGGGAGGCCCGGAGCGGGTGTCGCGATCCGGCCCGTCGGATTGATCCGCCGCATCGGGAAGCTCCCGGATCTGTATCCATGCCTTCAGGAATTGCTCCTCGGAGTATTCGAGCAGTCCCGATGCCGGATCGGAAACATACACCCGCCACTTGCCGCGTTTCTTCTCGATTTTATAGACCACCACGAAATGCTGCTGGTTCCAGTGGACGATGCACGGCAGGAGGGCTGCGTCGCGAAGCTGTTCCCATGTGATTTTGACGCCCGTGGTGCGGAAGCCGATAGATTCCGCGGCGTCGCTGATACCCAAGAGTGATACTCCTTCGCGCGTGAGGTGGCACCGCTCGCGCAGATTTTGAAGCGAGTAGTGCCGCCCGTAGTACTGCGCCACGATCCGCAGAGACGTCGGCCCGCAATCCATCGCATCGAGTTGGGTGTAAGTGGGAAATTTCATAATCTTTAATCGCATACTTATTGTAATCGATTCAGAATATTGGCATTCGAATCATTTCGTCGATAATCACTCTTGAGACTGTTGAACTTGTAGGATATTCCTACCCTGAACTGCCTGTCGAACATACGGTTCCAGTTTTCCGTCGATATATTTTTATACATCTCTTTCGTTCGTTGATCAGTGTAAAATATATTGTAGCAGGAAATAACTATATTCAGTCGTCGCTGAAAAAAAGCCAGAGCCAGATTGATATCCATGTTATAAGATTCGCTGTTGTGCGTATACAAAGCGTCATAGGAGGTTTGGTAGTTGAAGGCAACGTTGAATTCTGCACATTTTGCAATTTTCGCCGTCTGTTGAATGCGCATACCAAACATGGGTTTATGAAGACTCAGATAACCATCCCCAAAGGGAGTTTTCGACCAATTTTGATCGTAAGTCGCATCGAGAAAAAGTGTGTAGAACCCGAACCTCCTATACCATGAGATATTGGCTATCAGATTCTTTTTTTCAGGGAAATTATGATAGGTTAAAATCGTTTGTTGTTTTTCGATATTGTAAATATCATCCATCATGATGATCGGATTCTTCGCAAAGTCGTATTCCAATGCCACAGAAAAATGATAAGGCAGCTCGAGGCGCAATGCAATTTCATTCTCGATATAAGATTTTAAATCGGGATTGCCTCGCATATATTCGTATTTATTGACATAGTGGAGAATAGGATCTCTTTCGCTGATGGTTGGATGGATCGTGCTCCGGCGGAAATAAAAATTCAAATTTATTGCGTCGTTCGGTTCGTAGCTCAGACTGACCGATGGTAACCAGGAGAACGGATCGGCATTTACATCTTTGTTTTCCGCCCGATATTTATATAGATATTCCCCGCGAAGTCCCAGACGATAACGGAACTTCCCGATCTGCTGACCGTAATTGACATACCACGCAGCCTGCGTCTCTTCCGTGTTGCTTATAAGGGGAGCGCTTCCCTTGTAAATCGTCTTTCCATGATTCCATATTTCGGCCAATTCCAATCCCATGTCAGCCGTTATGTCGCGCCCGAACGTGTGCTCGTAATTCGCCGTGAAAGAAACTGTTTCGCTGACAAATCGATCCGTGTAATCGGTCGTTATGAGTTCGGGGGTACTCTGGGACGAAGTGATCCATTCGGAGATGATGTTATGGCCTTTTTCGCCGACCGACGAATATCCGCAGTTCAGATCCAACCGATTCCGACCTTCTGTCTCATAAAAATAGCGGAGTATCAGGTTATGTGTATCGTTGTCTGTGCGGGAACTGCCGGTTGATTCGCTCCTTTCGTAACCGACTATATCGAATATTTCAGGATGCGAACCATCTGAACTTTTTCGTTTGTAATGGTACTGCAGGTCTATGAAGCTTTTATCATTGATTTGAAATTTAGGGCTCAACGTAAGCGTATGGGTGTGAGAGGTGAAAAGCGGTTTTTGAGAATAGATTCGCTCATAGCTCTGCTTCTCGGAGTGCAGGGTGGTCGCGTAAACCGTTTCGTAATACGTTCGTCCGTAATCATACATATAACTTGCATAATTCGTCCATTTTCCGAATCGACTGTCTATGGCAACGGCACTTCCGTTTCGTGGTTCATGTCCCATCCTGAAATCATTGGCTACACGAACATTGACCCGATCGCGCAGAACCTTCCGCGTAATGATGTCAACGACGCTTTTCACCTCTTTGGAATAACGGGCGGAAGGCATCCGATCAATAGATATTCGCGCGACATCTTTGGGTGCGAGTTGCTCCAATTCGCCGGGACGAGGTTTTTGTCCATTGATGGTAAATTCCGGCGTTCCGCGACCAATCACAGTGACCTTATCGCCATCTACAGCAAGACCTGGAATATGCATCAGCAACATATTCAAATCGAAAACTTGTTCTCCGATTGATCGAGGAATCTCGAATTCGTTTTTTCCTGCCACGAATTTATATTTTATAGGGGCCTCTGCTGTAATTGTAATCTCTTCAATTTGAGTACTCGAATGAACCAGTTTCAATCGTCCTATATCGCAGTGCGTTGCATTTTCAGGTAGATTTTTGTATATGTTTTCGTATCCGAGAGCCTCGATGTAAAGCAGCAGTTTGTTATTGTTCGGATTAGTATATTGAATATGGAAAGGTTCATCTTGCGTGTACTCCCAAGCAATCGACACGGAGTCCGCCGCGTTCATGATCACGACCGCAGCTCCACTGATACGCCGACCCAACTGATCGGTTACCTCTCCGCTGACTATACACTGGGAGAACGCATGGGCGGATATAAAAGAGCAAATAATCGCAAAACACAGTTTCCTCATATCACAGATTATTCATCAACATAACTTTTCCAGCCTTTACTAAGGCGCTGTCCGAATCTTGAGCACTATGCATGATTTCATATAGGATTTCCAATATGGAATCGATGTATTTGCTGTCATAGGGGCATTGATTATTTTTAGGCGTAACTTTCTTGGCAGCCGGGCATAATCCTCCGCAAAGTGGTAATAAAAAGCATTTCATACATTTCGGATTGCTAAATTTATCATCACCGAAATATTCGCTCAACAAACCGAAATTGCTAATGTTATCGGGTTCGAATATAGTCCCTATTTTCTTTTCTTCTTTCCCTATATCCACCCAGCATTTATACAAAATACCATCTGGTGCAATAACAAAACTATCTATTTTATTTGCGCAACAAACCCCCGAATTATTAACAGGGAATATATTACGAGTAATAATCATATGTTTTTCATACAACTCTCTGACATATGCCATCTGTTGTCTGGTTGTCAGGCATAAAGAATTATTGCATTTATAGTCGATAATAAATGCAAAATGCATCCCCAAGTTTTTTCGATATTCACCCCATCGACTGTAGATTTCCTTACGGAGGATCGGATAATCGTCTTTATTATGTGCACCTATATTGACTCGGATTGCAATATATGTATTGGGTAATGTCTTCAAAGCATAATCAATATTATCCATGATTTTTTGATATGACGGCTTCCCATTTTTTGATATCCGAGACTTATTATGTGTATTCTCAATTCCGTCCAACGTAATTTGAATGTGCTTGAGATTAACATGAGCAAAGTAATCACACTTCTCCGGAGTCAAAGAATAGCCATTGGTTATCAAAGCATACTTAACCATTTCTTTGGGCTTAATTTCCGAAATTTTCTGAGTTAATCGCTGAATAGTAGCCCAATTGATCAAAGGTTCACCTCCATACCAAGTGATGTCAATCGGTTTTTTCACCGTTTCGATATATTTAACAATCGCATCCTCAACATCTTGAAACATATTTATGGATTTCACTCCTTCTTCATAACAATATGGGCACTTGAAATTACAACCCGTGGTTGTTGCAATCGTTAGCCCGACTTCAGATGTTTTAATAGAAGACATATATTTAAGGTACTTTTTTTGCAAAAAAACCTCAGAATCAAAATCTTCAGGCACAATAATTCTATGCGCCAACAAGACTTTGACAAAATCGTCTTCAAATTTTTTTAAGCCTGCAGACCAATTTTCCACGGCTTCAATTTTTTCCAATAATTCGGGATCAATTTTTATAAAAGAATTCGTAACCGAATTAAAAATAAAAATGCCATGTTTGCTACTCCGTGTAATATGGTTGTATTTAGACCATTTCATAATCCCGATATGTTTTAATTGTTAAAAGTATGGGCTTTTTAGCCCATACTTACTGAAGGTTTTAGTCTATTTCGACTAAGATATGATCAACTGCGGCGAATCCATGAACGAACCCCGTTACGAGTTCAGACGTTCCTTTATCGTCACAGTTACAGTGTGTCCTTTTGCATTTTGTGCATGTTGTTGTGACCTTGTTAATGCCACCCAAAACATCTTTCATTTCTTCACCCAATACATCCGTTGGGGAAATGACCACCTCAAAATTCTTCTTTTTCATAAGTCTCAAATTTTAAGTTAACAACTCCTATTTCCATACTCTGCCCGATATATCTAATATTTCGGGTAATTTACTATTTTTACAATTGCCTATTAAGCGTTTTAGTTGAACTTATGAGTTGTGGCACTCGGTTTTGTTTCCACTACGGGAAAGCTTTTTCGTCGAATCAGGTCGGCAAAACTGGATTCAACATTATATTCATGCATTTCCGTCCCGACGTCTCTACTGTATCGTGTATCAACAAATACTGTTAAGTAAATGCTGTCCGATATTTTTCATAGTCGTAGTTTTATTGGTTCTTGGAATATTGTTTCCGTGCGAGTTTTGGCTCCTCGGCAGCGTTTTCCGAAACGTTATTCCCGTTGCAGCTCTTCGAGTTTCGAGCGCAACGCTTCGCCCCGCAGATCGACGGCCACGATCCTCCCGTCGGCATCCAGCAGGAAGTTGTGCGGGATGGTCTCGATGCCGAACAGACGGAACAGACGGTCGTAGTCCGGATCGTCCTCGCGCAGGATAACGTGGGTCAGCACCGCACCGCTCCCGTCGGCCTCGACGGCCTGCTTCCAGCGGTTCAGGTTCTCGTCGACGGATACGGCGTATATCGCAAGCGTTCCTTCGTAATCGCGGGCCGCAGCCAGCAGCCCCGGCATCTCCTCGCGGCACGGAACGCACCACGAGGCCCAGAAATCGATCAGCACATAGGGCGTTCTCAGGCCGCGCCACGACGTCTCCCTGCCCTCTCTGTCGGGCAGGCTGAAACTGACGACAGCATCCCCGCAGCGATACGGGATCGCCGGTTTATCTTCGGAAGCATCCGTCGGGTTATCCGCGTCTGTGAGCGCGGAACCCGGAGGGGCTATCGAGAGTTCGAATCCGGCCTTTTCTTCGGCCGTGTCCGGGTAAGGAAGCGGATCGCCCACGATGCGGGCATAACGGTTGAATGCCTCGCGGCTCTCGGGCGTCATCGCGGGTATGGGTTCTCCGGAAGGCGTCGTTCCCGTAAGCATCGAAAGATTCGCATTGTCGGGAAATTTTGTACGGATGTATGCGTATGTCTCGGTCTGTTCGCTCTCCGACAGATTCGGCAAAAGATTGAGGCAGGCATATACCGCATTGAACCCGCTTCGGGTGGTCCGCAGCAGCTCCCGCCACAACAGCCCTTCGGCGCGGAAGCAGGAGTCGATACGTGTTGCGAGTGCTGCACGGCGGTCGTCGTCGGGCGACAAATTCAGAGATTCGGCTTGCAACCGTTTGCGGAGTGTTACGACCGGAGCCCCGAGGACGCTGCACAGCTCCTCTTGGGATTCGGACCCCGATACCTCCGGACGGCCCATCCGCCCCAGCGGCGCGAATGCGAAGTCGATCCGGTCGCCGCTTCGGACGACGGTCGAACCGGAAGAGAGCGGTACGCGTTCGATGAGCACCTCGGCCGCCACTTCGTCGAACGGAATCCGCCCCTCCAACACGAAACGCCCGCCGCAAATCCGGCAGGAATCGATGAAGGCCGCCTGATTGTCGAAATAGGTGAACAGATAAGCTGTGCGGCCCTCGGCATCGAGACTGTCGGCGACCGAACCCGATATACGGACGGAAGACGGGCTCTGCCCGCAGACGTCGATTGTCGAAAACAGAAAAAGCAGATAAACAAGTGGATGTTTCATAATGGCGGTTTCTAAAGGTGATGGGGTTAAGACGGTGTGTCATAATTACAAACTGCGGCGTTATTATCGGGATTCGGGCTCAGTCATTTACGTAAGTAAACACCTGTCGCTCTCACCCTCGATGCCTTGTATTTTGCTAATTCTTACACACCGTAAGGGGTTGTGCCAAAATCAGATTTTGACACAGCCCCTTTTCGTAAACTATGCGCAGCTTACCGTATAGCTTCCCTGTTTCCAGCCGGCCCGATTGAGTTCGATCTCCATTTTTACGGTCGCACCGGCGGTCGTCTGGCCGGGGAAATTGCCACGAGCGATTTCCTGTCCGCTCGCTTTGCTGTAAGCGCGGCAGGTCGTACCGCCTTTTACCTCGTTCATCCGCTTCTTCGAGAGCTGCTGTGCAGCAAAATCTTTCATCAATTTCATAGTTGTAGTCTTTGGTCGGTTTTAATATTATTCGGATTAGGACTTTTGCTTCTCGACAGGCGCCCTGAACTGCCGTTTCCCGATTCATGCCCCGATGATCCGGAGAAGAATTCTATTTTCTTATGCCTTTGAGCGTTTTAGTCGAACTTATGATCTGTCGCACCCGGTTTTGCTTCCCCGCGGGAAGGCTTTCTCGTATTCGGACGGCAGGTCCGAACCGGAAAAAATTCATATATCCAGTTCCAGTTTCGGATAATAGCCCTCGGGGATGTAGTTGATGTCGATCTCGACCGTCTTTTGCGTACTCATGTCGTAGATGATATGCTCCTCGCCATCCAGAAACATCACCGTCAACGGGGCAAGCCACTGCCTGCGCCACAGACGGTCGACGTCCTTACGCGAACACTTTACTTTCTTGTGCGACGGAATGATGAGCTCATGGCGGTTCGTACCGTTCAGCGCCTTGTCCGCATAGTCGTGAATCATCCGTCCGACGGGTTGTTCCAGTCCGATCGCCGTCCAGCGGAAGAGCCCCTCCGAGTCGGCAGCCTTCAGAATCAGTCCGGGCAGACCGCCCAGCTTCCACGGTCCGTGCGCCTGAGGAATCTCCGGCGCGAACCATGCCTCCCATGTTCGTCCGCGAAAGGCCGCGACCGCCTTGCGGCAGAGATACCCCGCGACCGTATCCGTCTGTTCCGTAATCCGCCAGTCCAGCGCTTCGACCGGCTCGTCGTATCGGTATTCTTCCTCCAGGAAGCGGGTGGAGACCATCCGTTTCTTCTCCTTCGGGAAAGTATATACATCGCAATACCACGCCTGTTCATCGGGTTGCATCCAGTCCCACAATGGGATGCCACTCTCCAGACGGGCGATATCCGTCCGCGGAATATCTACATAATAAAGATAGGACATCGAGTCGATCCGATCGGTGTACTGACTGTAATAGCGACTCGTGCTCGGTCCTATTTCGAGCAGCGTGCGGTCGTGCAGGGTATTCATATCCAATGTATCTTCCACATAGGCGAAGTCATAGGTTACGCAGAGACGGCAGGTGTCGATCGGATATTTTGCGCCCGGGTCTCTGACTTCCGGAGAATAATGCTGCGCCGAAGCCGTCCCCCATGAAAGCGAGAGTGCAGACAACAATATCAAGAAAGTTCTCATAGGTCAAAGTTTTTGTTACCCTGCGGCTCATTCCGAGCCGCAGGGCAGGATGAAAATTAGTTGGTGGTTAAATTGTCCGTTCTTTTAGCTACGACGATTACGGATTGGATGCTTGTGAATTTGTCCCCGGTCCAAATTCCGGTCTCGGCATTTGCCAGTCCGTTGTCCATGGACGAAGACCCGCCCAGACCCTCAAACCTACAGCCGCAACCACACATTCCTTCGTGTTGGCCCCCGGTAATGTGTTGCATTTCCTTTTCCTCAAGGTTGTTTCTTTCGATTTGATTTGCTTTAAGCGATTTCATGGCTCTTGTGTTTTAGGTTTTATACAACAGATTTTTATCGGATTTTTGTCTTGCGACGGAGTGTCCGGATCCGCCGTTCTCCGAATCCTGCCCCGAAATCCGGAGAATTATATCATCTCTTGCTGCCTTTCTGTGTTTTAGTCGAACTTATGAGTGTCGCACTCTGTTTCGCTTCCCCGCGGGAAGTTTTTTGTCGGGCCGGCAAAGCCGCATGAAACTCCGGCGGGTTATCCGTAATCCGTTTTCAGATGATTATCTTTTTGGTTCCCTCCGCTGAACGGACCTCCCAGACGGTACGCTCTTCCGTAGAATACAGCTCTTCCCTCCGCTCCTCGGAGATGTCGGTCCACCGGAGGCCATTGACGGTCATAACGGTGTCTTTGAGACGAAGCCCTTGCCCGTAGGCAGCGTCGTTCGTGCGGATTCTCGTTACCACCCCTTGCGAATCGCACCAGAATCCCGTCCGGTTCGCAGGTTTGGAGGGATAGGTGCGCTGTGCCGGCGTGAGGATAAGCCGATCATTTTTGAAATCGAGAATCATATTGAAATGCTTGAGTATGCGCATGCCGAGTGTGCCCACGACCGGTTTGCCGGTGTCGGGAAGATAATTCCGGAATTCGTCCGAATAGCTTCTCTGCGTATTGAATATACAGCGCACGTCCGGCAGGACAAAGGGCGGCATATCGATGTCGACTTCGAAATCCAGAAATTGCCGATCGGGAAGCTCCGCACAAAAACGATCCTCGATTTTCCAATGGGGAATGCGCGAAACGAAATCTTCCAGCTCCGCCGGAGGGTCCGTAATGGCGAATCCGTGCGGTGTACCCGTATCGAGCATATAAAGGTAGTCCGTAGACAAAGAGCAGTCGCCGTAAGACAAGGTCATCGGAATATTGACGAACGGAGCGATCTTCCGGTCCTTATACTTTGCAAACAGCAGCGGATAGACGATGGCATTTTCGGGCAGCGTGTCCGTCTCGCGAATGGAAAACATGCGGTTGTCGAAATCGAAACACCAGATCCGTTCTTCGGTCGCATACACTGGAGCAATAGTACATGCCAAGTCGATGGGCCCTACAATGTCAAAACTTTCGTCGGGAGCATGGTAAATCCTGTTGTCGTTCAGCGACCGGCCGCCGAGCGATATATCCTCGACCACGATATTCGATACGACGGTTCCGGGCTGCGTAACGGTCAATGAGTCGGCATAATTTTCGGCGAGCGACTGCGGCAGCAGGCAGCCGACCAGACATCCCGTATCGAACAGCATTTCGAGCGTATCCGTTGCGTTGATTACGACGGGGGTAAAGATCCGGTCCTGATCGAGGCGCAAATTCGTGTTGTCGGCAGCCGGCGGCGTCCGTCCGTTCGACGAGCAGGAAACCACGACGAATTGCAGGAGCAGCAGGGGGTATAGGAACTTGCTCATAAATAAAATGTTTATTAAAATGGTTTATACAGAATCAAAATGCAAAATCAATGAACCTTATCATGTACTCCGATGGTACGGATGCCGTGCGGCAACCGCATTGGGCAGTACATGGATCCATTCCGTTCTGTACACGGACGGCTGCACTCCCGACCTCACGATTGAATGACGCCTCCGTTACAGACAGCCCCGAATCGTACGACGCGCTCGCGCTATTCGGGTTCCGCTTCCTCCGAACCTTGCTGCATCCCCGGATATTGCTGTCTCTTGTTTCGGTACCTCAGCCGGGGTTCGGCGTCGGCCGGTGGCATATGAAAAGCGGCGGATAATCCGCTCAAAAGGATTGCGATAAGACGAAGCGATTTTTCATGGCAGCATATTTTGGTTTGTGTAAATATAATCCAAACGGTTCGATTTTGCAAATCGGTCCGTGGAACCTCGTATCATACCCGACAAATTAGGCGCTGGCGGTCAGAATCTTATTCGGCCGATTCCGACACCCCGGCTCCATGTCATAGAATCGGATCGCATGATCCTGTAATTCAATACGCTGCAATATCGGTCCGGCTGTTGTAAATATTATTGTGCGAATACGGGGTAAGCGGCGGATCCGAATGAAAATACGCCGCTTTGATTATGAACCGCCGGTTCGTCGCCCCGATGGATTCCGCAATTCGGAGATCATGCGCTGAATGAAATCTTCGGTTGCGCAACTTTCGGCAGCCGTAATCGCGTCTTGGGCGGCTTGGCTTATTGCGAGACGGTTCCATGTCCGGACAATCGATCGTACGGATAACAAAATCCGGCGTGTGAAACTCCCGAATGCAAAAGAGCGCACGAATCCAAAGCGTGTCAACGCGAATCCGAATGCCGGGTTTCGAGCTGCTCGACGATTCCGAAATACTTTGTGATCGGCGATGTATTGCGAATCCCAAAGAGCATATCGTGAACTCGTATCTGCCGACATGTATTGCCCGAACTCCTCCACCTTATCGGGACGAATTCCCGAATTGTTCGATTCCGATACGGTCGGTTTCTTCCCGAATTCGCGCATGATGAAATCATGGGTTCGGGCAACGCCGTTGCGGTTATGCAGCACGGCATCGAACTCTACGTATCGGGTAAAATAGTCCGATATTTCGCCTGTAGGTCCTTTGCGTTTTTACAGACCCGATCGAACGAATTCTTCCCGTCATGAGTTGCCCTGCGACTTTGTCCGTGTTTATCGCCGTCGAGACGGATCAACAGGTGGAAACGCTTCTCGACAAGATAGTCCGTATAGCGATCGAGCAACATGGCGTCGGTCGTCATCGAAAAGATGAAATTTCTACGCACATCGAGTTTCCCGGCATAATCGACCATGCGCGTGATGAAGTCCGTGTTCATCAGCGGCTCCCCGCCATAAAATCCGCCATAAAAACTGAGGAAGGTTCGCGGCACGGCAGAACGAGCAGGATATGTGCACCACAGAGACGCGAGATAATCGAGGGAGCAATCGGCCTCGTTCGAATGCCATGCACTTCGTTTCGCGTTCGTCATATCCGAAATATAAGTCGCCGTACCCGCAATACTTGCATCGCTGGTTGCACGCATCGGTACCCTCGAAGGTTGATTGACGCAGATCGACCGATAAGGAGAAAACCTCATCGCGCGTAATACGCCGGTCATTCGAAATTTGCCGATTATCCATACTTGTGCTTCCATTTAGTCATTCCGCTCGAAGCTGTACACCGTATCCGAACTCATTCATCCAAGGATGAAGAAGACGAGTAGCCGGATGTTAGAGCGGTTGCAGCAGCTCCAAATATCCGATACCCTCGCAACCCTCCCAGAGGATCTGAATCGTATAGCCAGCTCCCTCCCGCAAGTTGACTGTCGTATATAAAGGTATACGGGGACTTCCATCGCCGCATTACGATCATATGCCCTTTTTGTCCTTCGATGTGCTTCAGTGTCGGCCGATGTCGCATGCAAAGAGGTGAATATTCCTCCCTGCGGGATTGCAATAAGATAAAGCGGAATTTTCCATAGCGGTATTTTTTTGGGGGGGGGCATGTATCCACATCGGCTCACGACAAAACAAATACAAAAAATATTTTAGATTCAATTAAAAAACGAGTAGCAATATACTGGAATATCATTGAATATGATTCGACGGCCTTCGCGATTCGTCGCTCGCAATCGTCCGTTGTCGTCGGTTTGTTTTTCATTTCGCAGCATAGATAGCGGTTTGCGGACGCATGCACCTGTCCCGTTTTGCGGATTCCGTCCGGGGCGGCTCGCCCCACCCCGGCGCCCGTTCCGGGCGGAATACGCACCCCATGCGGGCCTCCGTGCCCGGCCCTGCCCGGCCGCCCCCGAGAGGTCCGGGCGGTCCGCAGCACCGCAGCCCCCGAAGCGAAAATCCCCGTTTTTGGGTATTGCCCGCATCCGCCGAAAGCACGACCTTTGCAAACGGAACCGAATTTGCTTGGAGCCTTCGGGTAACAGAGCCTTTCCGACATCCCGGGCGCAATCCGCACCTCAGCGCAGACCGCCGGGGCGGAAACGGCCGATAAAACCGAATGCAATGAAACGAATCGTACTGCTCCGCCACGGCGAGAGCATGTGGAACAAAGAGAACCGTTTTACGGGATGGACCGACGTGGACCTCACGCCGCAGGGAGCGGCCGAAGCCGAAGAGGCCGGCCGGCTGCTGCGCGACAAGGGGTTCGCCTTCGGCAAAGCCTACACCTCCTACCTGAAACGGGCCGTGAAGACGCTCGACCGCGTACTCGACCTGCTCGACCAAGACTGGATTCCCGTGGAGAAATCATGGCGCCTCAACGAGAAACACTACGGCGCCCTTCAGGGACTCGACAAGAGCGAGACGGCGGCCCGCTACGGCGAGGAGCAGGTGCTCCTGTGGCGGCGCAGCTACGACACGGCACCCGACGCCGTCGCAGAGGACGATCCGCGCAATCCGGCGCTCGACGCCCGCTATGCGGAGGTCCCCGACGCCTATCTGCCCCGCACCGAATCGCTCCGGCAGACCGTGGCCCGCACCCTTCCCTACTGGGAGTGCACGATCTTCCCCTCGCTCAAGCGGCACGACGCCCTGCTGGTCGTGGCCCACGGCAACTCGCTGCGCGGCATCGTCAAATACCTCAAGCAGATCCCCGACAAGGACATCGCGGGCCTCAATCTGCCCACGGCCGTGCCCTATGTGTTCGAATTCGACGACGACCTGCGCCTCGTGGACGACTATTTTCTCGGCGATCCGGCCCGGATCGCAGCCAAAATGGCCGCCGTCGCCGCTCAGGGCAAAAGCAAATCCCCGATGAAACCATAAGCGTTAAGTATGTATAAAGGAGAGCGGCCGCGGTGCATCGTCTGCACCGCGGCCGCTCGGTCTTGTCCGTCCGCCCCGGGCGGCGTCAGACGCCGAACAGGAATGCGAACGGCCGGTCCGTCGGGCGGAACTCGGAGGCCGCATTGCCCGAGTAGCGTTCGTCTCCCGTGAGCGGGAGTTTCATTTCGGGCGCCCCCTCCCGGAAATCGACCGTCGAAAGATCGACCCAGAAAATCTCCGTTTCGAGCGTCGGCTCGAAGTAGTAGATCTTCCGTTTCTGGTCGCAGACCGAACGCCAGCGCGTCGACGCGATGTTGGGTTTGTCGGGCGTGGTGATCCCGTACGGCACCGACACGTTGCGCATCACGCTGAATACGGCCGGCACGGCGATCTTCGGATCGGCGCTCTGCTCCACGGCGTTGATGTAGAACGAAGCGCGCACGAAGCGGTCCGACGAACGGTTGGTGCCCGGCAGCATCACCGTGCCTCCGATTTCGCGCCAATAGTCGTTCACGGCCAGCTGCAAGTCGTAGGTCGGGGAGTTGGTAAGCACCTGATACTGCCGGCCTTCGTAAATCCGGAGCTCTCCGCCGACGTACTCGAACACGGCCGTATCGCCCGATGCGTCCGTAACGGCGAGGTGCAGCCGCGACGCCACGCCGTTGGGCAGGTCGGGCGCGTCGATGCGGAAACGCTCCTTGCGCAGTTCGGCCACCACCTCCGGCACCGTAGCGAAGTTGTCGAGCACGTACTGCGTCCAGATGCTCAGCCCCATCACGGGGCGCGTATCGTTCGGGCGCGTATAGTCCGATTCGGGCAGAAACAAGAGGCTCGCCACCAGTCCCGCCTCGTTCATGCCGTCGGCGATCCCGATGTCGTAGCCCGCGGCCGACACCGATCCGTACTTCGATTTCCAGAATACCGTGCGGTCCGTGAGGGCGCCCCGCCGCTCGATGCCGCGCGGAAAAACATAGAGGTTGGTGCGCGGATCTTCGCGCCAGTCCATCGTGCGGCCCGTCAGGATCATGCCGTCGGGCCCGAGGTATACGGCCCGCGTGCAGGCGTCCGAGGCGGGCGGAGCGGCGGTCAGAGCACAGGCTCCGCATACCGCCAGAAGAAGTGTTTTTTTCATGGATTCGTCGAATTGTCGTTACCGCCTCGTGCACTCCCCAAACCGCGTGCCGCAAGTGAAAGCGATGCGCGGCCGCCCGATCGCCCCGGCCGCCCCGCATCCGGGCCGTCCCGGCCGGCGCCTGCCTCCGCCGCAGAGAGAGGCACCCCGCACTTCTGCCGAAAACGCTGCGGCGCCCCTTCGAAAATCGCCGCCCGCCGACGCAGCGTCCGCCGAAAAACATTATCTTTGCAGGCCGGAAATCCGGCGAATCCTCACCTTCACGTCCCGCGCATGCACACAGGAAACCGCATCATCGGCATCGCCAGCGCCGTCGCCTCGTCCGCCACGTTCGGACTGGCCCCCTTCTTCACGCTGGGGCTGCTCGCCGCCGGTCTCTCGCCCTTCGAGGTGCTGAGCTACCGCTGGGGCATCGCGGCCCTGTTCCTCATCGCCGCCGGCCTCGCCACGGGCCGTTCGTTCCGCCTCTCGGGCCGCGACTTCGGGGTCGTCGCGTGCCTCGGGCTCCTGCGTGCCGCCACCTCGTTCTGTCTGGTTACCGCCTACGCCAACATCGCCAGCGGCGCCGCGTCGACCATCCACTTCATGTATCCGCTCGCCGTCGCCGCGGCCATGATGCTCTTCTTCCGCGAACGGCGTTCGCTCGGGACCCTCGCGGCCATCGCCGTCTCGATCGCGGGCGCGGCGCTTCTCTCGGCAGGAGGCAGCGGAACGGGCGCCGGCGACCCGGCGCTCGGAACCGCCGCGGCCTGTATGTCGGTACTGACCTACGGCGGCTACATGGTCGGCGTGAAGAACACGCGGGCCGCACGCATCGACTCCACGGCTCTCACCTGCTACGTCATGGGCTTCGGCGCCCTCCTCTTCCTCGCGGGCGGCTGGCTCACGGGCGGCGTGCGGTTCATCGACGATCCGCACACGTGGCTCTACGTGCTCGGACTGGCGCTTCCGGCCACAGCCGTGTCGAACATCACGCTCGTGTGGGCCATCAAACGCATCGGCCCCACGCTGACCTCGTTCTTCGGAGCGCTCGAACCGCTGACGGCCGTGGCGATCGGCATCCGCGTCTTCGGCGAGCCCTTCACGCTCTCGGGCGCCGTCGGCATCGTCCTGATCCTCGGGGCCGTAAGCCTCGTCCTCCTGCGGCGCGACGACAGCGACCATGACAGGGAGGCACCCCCTCCGGCAGGCTGAATCCCGACACCCCGGCGCCCCGCATCCGCCGGCTCGACATTCCGGCCGTCTCCCCGCAGCGCCCCCTCCTTCCGACATCCGCTTACCGCCGGATAGCTCTTTCCGCCCCGCCCGCCGCTTCCGCCGGCGCCCCTCGCATCCCTCGCCCCTCTTTCCGGCCGCCACCGCATTCTCCGCCCGCGCCTTGCACCCCGGCCCCGGCCGTCCGCCGCCATCCGCGCAGCCGACCCGACCCGCATCGCCCACGGCGCCCTCCCACCGCCGCTCTGCCCCCGGCCGCATCCACCGCCGCGCACACCCCGTTGTTTTCCCGGAGATTTGTCGTATCTTTGTCCCATGCAGATCACCAAAGCCGAATTCAAATGCAGCTCCGCCAAGCTCTCGCAGGTGCCCGCGGACGCCCTGCCCGACTTCGCCTTCATCGGACGCAGCAACGTCGGAAAATCGTCGCTCATCAACGCCCTCACGGGCCGCGGCGGACTGGCCAAGGTCTCCGGCACGCCCGGCAAGACGCGCCTCGTCAACCACTTCCTCATCAACGACCGCTGGTATCTGGTCGATCTGCCCGGCTACGGCTACGCCCGCACCTCGAAAAGCCGGCGTGCGGAATTCTCGCAACTGATCCTCGACTACGTGCTGCGATGCGAACGGATGCACTTCCTGTTCGTGCTGGTCGACTCGCGGCTCGAACCGCAGGCCATCGACCTGCGGTTCATCCGCATGCTGGGCCAACACGGCATCCCGTTCGGCGTCGTCTTCACCAAAACGGACAAACTCTCCAAGGCCCGGCTCGAAAAGAGCGTGGCCCGCTACCGTTCGGCGCTGCTCGAAGAGTGGGAGGAGCTGCCGCCGTTTTTCGCCACGTCGAGCGCCCGCGGCACGGGCCGCGACGCGATTCTGGACTTCATCGGCAAAAGTTTGACCGAAAATTGATAAAAACGGGGGCCGAACGACGAATTTTCCGTCCCGTTTCGTATCTTTGCACGACCAAAAACCTCTTGACCTACTATGGCTATCCACAAAATCAAAATTTTTGCCGGTCGGGACTCGAAGTACCTCGCCGAGAAAATCGCCGCCAGCTTCGGCACGACCCTCGGACAGTCGGAAGTCCTGCAATTCAGCGACGGGGAGTTCCAGCCCTGCTTCAACGAATCGATCCGCGGATGCACGGTATTCATCATCCAGTCCACGTTCCCGCCTTCGGACACGCTGATGGAACTGCTGATGATGGTCGATGCCGCCCGCCGCGCCTCGGCCTACAAGGTCGTGGCCGTGATGCCCTACTTCGGCTGGGCGCGTCAGGACCGCAAGGACCGTCCCCGCGTACCGATCGGCGCCAAGTTGGTCGCCAACCTGCTGATGGCCGCGGGCGTGGACCGCATCATGACGATGGATCTGCACGCCGACCAGATACAGGGTTTCTTCGACGTGCCGGTCGACGCACTCTACGCCAGCGGCATCTTCGTACCCTACATCAAGAGCCTCGACATCGAGGACCTCTCGATCGCAGCCCCCGACATGGGCGGCGCGAAACGGGCCAACACCTACGCCAAACTGCTCGGCACGCCGATCATCATTTCGCATAAGGAGCGGGCCAAGGCCAACGTCGTGGGCAAGATGACCGCCATCGGCGAGGTCGAAGGGCGCAACATCCTGATCGTGGACGACATGATCGACACGGCCGGTACGATCTGCATGGCGGCCGACATGCTCATGGCGCGCGGCGCGAAGAGCGTGCGTGCGGCCATCACCCACCCGATTCTTTCGGGTCCGGCCTACGACCGCATCAATTCGAGCGCGCTCGAAGAGGTGATCGTTACCGACACCATTCCTTTGCGTCAGGACCAGAATCTCAGCAAGTTCACCGTACTGAGCGTCGCCGACATCTTCGCCGACGTGATCGAACGGGTACACAACTACAAGGAGATCTCGTCGATCTTCTTCAAATAGCGCGGCTCGCCCCCCTGTCGGAGGAAAGGGGGGGGGCCTGACGGGATGCCTGACAAGTTTTTTTCAACCGTCCGAGAATCGCGCATTCCCAAGCGGGATACGGGGGTGGCTGCCTGTCGCAGCCACCCTCTTCGGTCCCGGAAATCCCCGGCCCGAACTCCGCGCCGGACCTTCCGCCGCTCCCGCGCAGCCGTTCCCGTCCCTCGGCACAGTCCGAACGGCACGCCGCAACGCCTTCGGCCGAAAACGTCGAATTCCCTTCGTCTCTTCCCGTCCCGCTGCAAAGGCGTTTCTCCTGCCCCGATCCGACGAAGCGGCCCCGTCTCCCCGCACCCGCCGCCCGCCGACAACGGCAGGAACGAGCAAAAAGTTCCCGACTTTCTTGTTCGGCTTCCTTCGGCGGAGCACAAAATCATTCCCTTCGCGGCCGACACGAGAAACAGCCCCTTCTCCGTCCCTTCCCGATCGCTTCCGCACCTCTTTCCGGCTTCCGCGAACCGTCTGCAACCGGTGCCGCACACGTCTCCCCCAAAAGAGCGGACCTTCGCCGCCGGATGCTGCGTACCGCACGGCCCGCAGACACCGCCAGCCGCAACCGGCCGCTCTCCCCGTTTCACCCCGGCCAAAACGTGTCCGGCCCCTCCCGAACAGCTCGTAGCAATTCAGTGCAATTCAGGAAAACCTCCAATTATACCCACAGCCCCGAAATTCGCAACCGGCCGAGCGCCGCAGCCGAAACGAAACGTACGCCGCCTATGCGCGGCAGCGAACGGACGTCCCCGCCTCCGCATCGTCCGGAAGCGACGGCACATCCGCCGACAACGAGAGCCGCCATCCGAAACGGCGTCGAAGCGACGACACGAACACTCCGACACCAGACGAACGACCGGTCCGGCGTGCCGAAGCCTCCCCAAAGTCGCCCGCCCGAAAGATCGCATTGCACATCCGCCGAAAAATTCCTATCTTTGCGACTATCGCGCAACCGTTCGTTGCGAACGACTTCCGGCCCATGAAAACGCTTCTTCGAAAAACCGCATCGGTTCTCGGTCTCCTCCTCCTGCTCGCTGGCTGCAACGAAGAGGAGACGCCGCCCGCACCCGTTCCGCAGACGGGCTTCATCGAAAGCATCCTCGCCAAAAGCTACTGGAAAGAGGAGATTCATTTCCTCTACCAGCGCAAGGGGACCGACAACGCGAAAATATACGCGGATTCGCGGGACATCATCGAGGCTTACAGGGGCAGCAGCGGCTACACGTTCGAAGATCAGGTGTTGATGGATGCTGTCTACGTCGACAAGGACCGCAGCGTTTGGCGTTACGTGCAGCAGGACGGCGAATATACGGGTTACTACAAGAACCTCTATGACATCGAGTACGACGAAAACGCCCTGACCCTCCACATCCGCACGCCCTACGATTCGCTCCGCTACATGGGAGCCGTTACGCAGTCGGAGCTCGAAATCGTGTCCCTGAGCAACGAACAGGTGGTTTTCGATGGCCCCATCAAGACCTTCATCCGGCAGAACTGGGAGCTTGACGATCCGGACAAATATCCCTATCTCTACGTGGGCATACGTGTCTGCTGGACGAAAACGGACCCCAACTGCTTCACTTGGGCCGACCAGCTCGACTGAGCCGCAAGCGACGCGCAGGCTTCCCCACGCTGTCCGATAGCAGTGCGGGAGGAAGAAGCGCCGCCCGGCAGCCTCGCCGCCCCCTCCGGCAGCCGGCCTTTCCCGCCGCATTTTCATTCTCCGCCCCGGCCGAAGATCGAGCATGAGACGTTTCCGCTCCGCAGGGCGATTCGCCCGCCCGCACGCCGGACAGGACAAAACGCTGCCTCTCGGCCCGCTGACGGCGGAAGAGGCGCCGGTGTCCGGAGACACGCCCCCCGAACGGAAACTTTTTCGGCACGAAACATCCGCAGCATTCGTATCGCCACGGCTCCGCAAACCCGATCTGACGCTCCGGCGATCGGCGGCCCAAAGCTCGGGCGATCGGTGGCGGAATTGCCGGAACCACGTCCGATACACCCTCGGCCGCAAACCTCACCCTGCAAATGTTCCGGACCTTGCGCCCCTTCCGCCGCAAACCCCTCGGCCGGGGCCATCGCATGCAGCGCACGCGCATCCTCTCTCCGACGGCCGGCCCAGCAGCCCGCACCCGCGAAGGCCGCGCCTGCGGAAACAGCGGCTCCGCGGCGGCACCCGCCCGACCGGAGCAATCCGCAACTACTTGAGAGGACTGTCCGGTTCGCGCGCCATCACCATGTAGAACATCCGGTCGAGGAACGCCGGCGCGAACTTCTTCACGAAATGGGTCGCGCGCCCCTCGGCTTCCATCAGACAGAGCCGCCTGCGGCGCAAAATGCCCCGCCGCACGATCCGCGCCACCTCGTCGGGCGTCATCATCTTCGCCTCGTCGCGGGGCGTGGCGCCCTGCTGCGTACCGTCGGCCGTGAGGGCCGAAAAACGGACGTTCGAAGCCGTGAAGCCCGGACAGGCGATCATCACGTGCAACCCCTTCTTGAGGTTCTCGATGCGGAGCGTTTCGAGGAATCCCGTCATCGCATACTTCGACGCCGAGTAGCCCGTCCGCCCGGGCAGCCCGTGCAGCCCCGCCACCGACGAAATGCCGACGACGGAGCCTTTCGACCGCTGGAGATGCGGCAGCGCCGCCTTGCAGCAGTTGACCGTGCCCCAGAAATTGACATCCATCAGCCGGTGCAGCACCCCGAGGTCCACCTCGTCGAACAGCGCGCGCATCGAAAGCCCCGCGTTGCACACGAGCACGTCCACGCCGCCGAACGCCCTCACGGCCGTGTCGATCAACGCCTCGCAATCCTCCGGCTTCACCACGTCGGCCGCACACCATGCGGCTTCGCCGCCCCGGCTCCGAATCCCTCCGGCAATCGCCTCCAGCTTCTCTCCGCTTCGGGCTCCGAGCACGACCTTCGCCCCATCGGCGGCATAGACGCGGGCCATCGCCTCGCCGATGCCCGACGAGGCGCCCGTGATGACGATCACTTTATTCTTCAAACTCTTCATATCGTTCGCTTCATTACAGTCGTTTCCCCGCCCGGCCGTACCCCGGACGACTTCGGGGCTGCACCCGGGCCGACGCAACAGTCGGCCCCGATCCTTCGTTTCCCGCCCCGGCCGCGCCCTGCACAAATCCGGTTCTGCGCATTTCCCCCGATGCAACAGCCCGCTTCGATCGCTTGCCCCCCTGCCGCCCCGCACGAGCCCGGATCGCACCCGGATCGCGCCGGCTCAACGTAACGGGTCCTCTATTTCGACCTGCAATCCGTCCCAAGCCGGATGCACCCCTTCGGGCAGCGCCGCTTCGGCCTCGGCATGCAACCCCATTTCGTGCGACATATGCGTCAGGTAGGCTTCGCGCGGCCCCACCCGCCGGATCAGCTCCAGCGCTTCGGCCACATTGAAATGCGAATCGTGCGGCGCTGCGCGCAGGGCATTCACCACGAGCACCTCGACACCCGCCAACTTGGCGACCTCGCCCTCGTCGATACTCTTGAAATCGGTGAGATACGCCAGCCGCCCGATGCGGTAGCCCGTTACCTCGAAACGCGGCGAGTGGTGCCCCGACACGGGCACGACCTCCACCCTCTTCACGCGGAAAGGGTGCGCCGGGTCGATCTCCCGCAGCTCGATCTCCGGCACGCCGCGGTACTTGTCCGCGGCGAAGGCGTAGTCGAAATCCTTGCGCACGCATGCCAGCGTCCGCCGCGTGGCGTAGATGTCCACGCGGCGGATCGTCGGATAATCCACGAAGTTGAAGGCCCTCACATCGTCCAGACCGCCGATGTGGTCCTTGTGTTCGTGCGTCAGCAGAATGGCGTCGATGTGCCGCACGCCCGTGCGGAGCATCTGACAGCGGAAATCGGGCCCTGCGTCGATCACCATGCGCACGCCGCGCGTCTCGACCATCGCCGAGGTCCGCAGGCGGTTGTCGTGCGGATCGCGCGAGGCGCACACCTCGCAGCGGCATCCGATGACCGGCACCCCCTGCGAGGTGCCCGTACCTAAAAACGTCAGTTTCATCCCTGCAAATGTACGAAAAAAGAACGTCATTCCCATATACCGGCCCAAGACCCCGCCACACACATGTTTTCGAGGCTCCCGGAGCTTCTGCGGCGTCCTGATCCATCGCTGCCGCGTATGTTCTATCTACATAGATGCCACGCCGCGGCAGTGCCCCGCCCCGCGCATCCGCCGGTTTCCGGTCCGAACCTCCGATTTCCATCCACCCTCCCATTCGCGAATCCACTGGCGAACGGCATCGAAACGGCATCTGTCTACGGAATCTCCGTTTTGCGGCGATTCGCAGACTGCCCTCTCGCCGGACGGCCGAAATCCGAAAGATCCGACGATCCGGGGATCCGCCGGATTTACGGCGGCCGCCCCATCCGTATTCGAACGGCTCCCGAGCGGCGGCCCGACGGAAAAGAACATCACAAGCGGTTTTGACGGCGTATGACAGGAGCATGCCGTTCTGAAAGACAGGTATTCGCTGAACGCCTCGAAGAAAATCCCCGAGGCTCTTTCTGCGACTCCTGAGACCGTTGCCGCATTTCCGGTCCGAGCTCCCCGTTCGAGCGGGGCCCCATGTCCGAATCGCGTTCGGACGAAATCGCCTGCCGTCCGCAATCCCCCGAATCAGGGGAACCATGCCGCAGCTTACTGACAAACAGGCGATCCTTCCATCCCCGCCCTCTGCCTGCTTTCGTCGCATTCCGTTTCTATCCCCGCATCGGAGCCGCCGTGCATAAAGCACCCGGAACCGCCTTTGCCGCCACAAAAACATAAAGCTCCTTTGACGACCGAAAATTATTCGTATCTTTGCAGCGCAAACAATTTTTTCTCGGAACTTTTACGGAACTGTCTCAATGGCAACATACTCTTAAAGTATGCGCAGAGCCATTGGGGAGATATCCCGCGAACGGCACGCTATTGAGCCTATAAAAGGGGGAAAGAGTTGTTTGCAGCTGCGCAATTTTTATTCTATGCAAACAACTCTTTCCGTCTGCGTTCCGACGCCGACATGCCGCAAGGCCCGCCGTGCAGGGCAGCCCTCTCTGCCCCGCCCGATCCACTCCCGTCTTCGCTTCCCGCCTCCTGACTGACACGCGCACCGCCCGCCGTCCTCGCCGCCTCCGCTGCGCCCTGCGCGAAAAGCGAAGGCCGAATTTCCGTTGTCGAATCCTAAACAAATTTTCAGATGCAAACCACACCGAACGCGGGCCCCAACGTACCCGCCCTCAACTGCAACCCCGATGAACTGCGGCAAATTCTCGCCGTCCTGTGCCGATGCACCTCGCCCGACGAGATCGTCTACTTCGGTTCGCTCGCCGGAGCACCCCCTTTCAGCGAAGTGGCCGCCTACGACCTCGCGATTCTCACCGAGCATCGCACGCCCGACGAGTGGGAGACCGTCGGCCGACAGCTGCGGCTCCAACTGCCGGCCCGCAACCGCGCCATTCCCTTCGTCAACTTCTACCTCCTGCCTACCCGCGAGGCACGCAAAAGCCTCTTCTACCGCTTCGTGCGCTCCGAGGGCCGGGTCGTCTTCGCCGCCGATCCCCTCCCGCCGCTGCCATGCGATCCCGACAAAGTCCTGCGAACCGCCTCCCGCCTCGGCCGCCACTATCTGACCCGCGCCCGAAGCATGTTCGACGCCGCAGCTCAGGCGCTCGCCGCCGCGGACCTCCGTCAGGCGGCCTTCTGCAACGCCTGCGCGATGGAACTGCTTCTCGACGCCCTCTACGCCGTCTACCATCTGGAGCTCTGCCCGCTTCACCGGCTGCCCGACCTTTTTCTGCGGCTGCAAACGATTTCGGCCGAACTGCATCTGCTGCTCGACCCCGAGCGGGCCGGCGTGAGCCGCATGCTGGCACGCATGGAGGGATTTCGCCGGATGGCGCTCCACGATCCCGACTGCCCCGTCCTGCGCGACGAGGTTACGCACTATTTCGACCGCACGCGCACCATCCGGGCCCGGATCGAGCAGCTCTGCGCCGAACGGCTGGCCCTCTACGATGAGCGCGCCGCGACATCCGGACGGGGCAATCCGCCGTCGGAACCGGAATACCGGATCCGCACCGCGGCAGATTCGCCGGCCGCCGGCTTCCCCGCCCGCACTGCGGACGCCGGTGCGGACGACCTCTCCGTCCGGCACGGGCGCACGGCGAACGACGCGACGGCGAATCCCGTGCAGCGTGCAGATGCGGACGCCGCACCCCTGCCCTGAGCCAAGACCGACGCCGATCCCGTCCGGTGTCGTCGGACCGACACCCGTACATGCGGCCGTCCCGTGCGGCATGCGGCGGCGACCGCTGCCGCTTCTTCCGTCCGCCGCGGGAATGCGGCAGCCGCAACGCCTCTTCCCCTCGGGCAATCAGAGACGGATGCCGGCGTGCGTCCCGATCCCGCAAATACCGGCACCGGCCCGCGCGGCGTTTTCTTCCGGCCCGAGGAGGCGAATCCCGATCCGGAGGGCGGACTCACGAACGTTGCACGGCACGCCGCCGTCTTCCCCGCCGCCGTTTGCGGGGACGGCAGCCCCTCCGGCGAGACGCGCGAATAGAGTTCCGCGGCGCACTCCGCAGCCTCCGAATCCCGCCTCTGCGGCCGTATCCCCGCCGCACCGAGCAGCATCCGGCAGCGGACAGGATGCCGACCTCGGCACGAGCCTCTTCGCAGCCGCACGCCCACACCGCGGGGCATCGCAAACCGGGCTGCGAACACGAGTGCAAGCGCACGGCATGCCGCAAACGAAGACACACGCAAAGTCGCAGCGCACGCCTCTGCGGCCGCATCCCCGCCGTACCGAGCAGCATCCCGGCAGCGGACAGGATGCCGACCTCGGCACGAGCCTCTTCGCAGCCGCACGCCCACACCGCGGGGCATCGCAAACCGGGCTGCGAACACGAGTGCAAGCGCACGGCATGCCGCAAACGAAGACACACGGAAAGTCGCAGCCGCACGCCGCACGGCATGCCGCATAGGCAAACCGCATGTCGAGCCGCGCGGCGCACGCTGCATGTCGCAAAAAAGGAGCGTCCGTCGTCGGACGCTCCCTGCGCATCATCGCCGGACGACGGATCAGGCGTCGTTGGTCGCCGATTCGAGTTTTTTCATGATCGAGAAGATGAACAGCGCCGAGAGGAGGCAGAGCACGATCAGCACGCTCCAAACCATCCACAGCGCCATGCCGCTGTTCCAGAGATAGCCGATGAGCGACGTGGCGTAGTTGCCCACGGCCGTAGCGGCGAACCAGCAGCCCATCATCATACCCTTGTATTTCGGAGGTGCGACTTTCGACACGAACGAGATGCCCATCGGCGAGAGGAGCAGTTCGGCGAACGTCAGCACCAGATAGGTCGAGATCAGCCAGTTCTGCGACACGAAAGTATTGCTGACACCGGCCTCCTTCACTTCGACGGGCGACATGAGGCCCACCGAGCCGAGCGCGAGGATCAGGAAACCGCCGGCGGCGATCACCATACCCATACCGATCTTGCGGGGCGCCGAAGGCTCCTTGCCGCGTTTGCCGAGCGCCGTGAAGATCGCCACCGAAATCGGGGTGAGCGCCACGACGTAGAACGGGTTGAACTGCTGGAAAATCTGGGGCAGGATGTGCACCGGATCGGGCGTCTGGGTATACTGATAATACAGTCCGCCTGCGACCGCGAGGAAGATGACGGCGCTGATGAGTTTGCCGCGGCCTTTGTCCGACTGGAAGAATCCGAAGATCGAGTAGACGCCGACGGCGATCAGCAGCAGGTTGACGATATTGAAGCCCATGCGGGTGATGCCCGTGGCTTCCGACGTGGTGTAGTCGCGCGCGAAGAAGGTCATCGTCGAGCCGTTCTGGTGGAAGGCCATCCAGAAGAAGATCACCACGGCGAATACGAGCATGAGGGCCGTGATGCGCGACTTGGTCTGCGCGGGCGTCAGCTCGACCTGAGCGGCGTTGCCCGAGGCGGCCTGCTGTTTGGCCGTTACGTCGGCGTGCTTGAACGTCTTGCGGAAACCGGCGTAGATCAGGTAGGACACCACCAGCGAAACGCAGGCCACGCCGAAGCCCATGTTATAGGCCGCCGACAGTTTTTCGATGTAGTGCTTCGAGAACTCCATCAGGTCCGAGACGTTGCCGCCCACGGACGCCGCGAGCGCCTGCAGATTGGCGAGCGGTTCGCCGGCGAGGGTGCCGTTCGACTCGATGAACTGGTGCGCCAGCGCGGGGATCTGGCCGTTGTACGTCAGCCCGTCCTGAGCGAGGAAATAGTCGGTGATGGCGCCGGCCATCGAGGGGGCGAACATCGCACCGATATTGATAGCCATGTAAAAGATCGAAAAGGCATTGTCGCGCTTGGAGGCATAGGCCGGATCGTCGTAGAGGTTGCCGACCATGACCTGCAGATTGCCCTTGAAGAGACCCGTACCGCACGCGATGAGCAGCAGCGCCGCGAACATCATCGCCTGCGCCGCGAAACCCGTACCGGTCGGAATCGAGAGCAGCGCATAACCGCCGAACATCACGAAGATACCGAGCGTTACCATCTTGCCGAATCCGAACTTGTCGGCCAGAATGCCGCCGAAGAAGGGCATGAAATAGACGGCAGCGAGGAAGATTCCGTAAATCTGGGTGGTTACCGTCTCCGTAAAGCCGAACTTCGCCTGCAGGAACAGCGTGAAGATGGCCAGCATGGTATAGTAGCCGAAACGCTCGCCGGTATTGGCCAGGGCTAAGGCGTACAAACCTTTGGGTTGTCCTTTGAACATGATTAAAGTTGGTTTTTAGTAATTTTGGTTATTTAGTGAGTAATATTCGGTTCTATCCTTTTCAAGGGCCCGACAAATATAAGAAAATTTTTCATATATTTGTATAAAACTGGCCGAACCTATGGGAAAAACGCACCGAAGGCTGCCGATCGTCGAACGCGACGAGTGGCTGCGCCCCGTCGAAGCGGAGCTGAACCGGCGCTACCGCCGCTACGAGGAAAAAATGGACGAGATACGCCGTGCGTCGGGCTCGATCGTCGACTACGCCAACGGCTACTTCTACTACGGCTGGCAGCGCGACCGCGACCTCGACGGCTGGTGGTTCCGCGAGTGGCTGCCCGCCGCGCAGGACGTCTACCTCTTCGGCGACTTCAACGGCTGGCAGCGCATGCAGCTGCGGCTCCGACGCGACTGCAAGGGGGTGTGGAGCATCTTCCTGCCCGACGCGATGTACGCCGGGCGGCTCGTGCACGGTTCGCTCTACAAGCTCCGCGTCCACGGCGCCGACGGCAGCTGGCGCGACCGCATCCCGGCCTATGCCGCGCGGGTCGTGCAGGACGACGAGACCAAAAACTTCACGGCCCAGTTCTGGATCCCGCAGCCCTTCGACTGGTCGGGCGACACGTTCGACATCGCCCGCAACGGCTCTCCGCTGATCTACGAAGCGCACGTGGGCATGGCGCAGGAGCGCGCCGGCGTGGGCACCTACGCGGAGTTCGCCGAAAAGATCCTCCCCGTCATCAAGCGCGACGGCTACAACACCGTGCAGCTCATGGCCATCGCCGAACACCCCTACTACGGCTCGTTCGGCTACCACGTGTCGAGTTTCTTCGCCCCCTCGTCGCGTTTCGGCACCCCCGAGGAGCTCAAGGCCCTCGTGCGCCGCGCCCACGAGCTGGGGCTGGCCGTGGTGATGGATCTCGTGCAGGCCCACTACGTACGCAACCTCAACGAGGGGATCAACGCCCTCGACGGCTCCGACCGCCTCTACTCCAAGCCGGGCGACGCGGGCTACCAGCCCTACTGGGACTCGATGATCTTCGACTACGGCAAGAGCGAGGTGCAGCACTTCCTGCTCTCGAACGTCAAATACTGGCTCGACGAGTTCCATTTCGACGGCTACCGTTTCGACGGCGTAACCTCGATGATCTACCGCCACCGCGGTCATGTCGATTTCGACTCCCGCGACCGCTTTTTCAACGACGGCGTGGACCCCGACGCCCTCGTCTACCTCACCCTCGCCAACCGCCTCGTCCACGAGTTCCGCCCCTCGGCCCTGACCATCGCCGAGGAGGTGAGCGGCATGCCGGGCATGTGCATCCCCATCGACGACGGCGGCGTCGGCTTCGACTACCGGCTCGGGATGGCGATACCCGACTACTGGATCCGGCAGATCGAGCAGGTTCCCGACGAGCGCTGGGACATCTGGGAGATGTGGCGCGTGATGACCGACCGCCTGCCCGAGGTGAAGACCGTGGCCTATGCCGAATCGCACGATCAGGCCCTCGTGGGCGACAAGACTTTGGCTTTCCGGCTGATGGACCGCGAGATGTACGACCGCATGGACCGCGCGTCGGAGAGCGTGGTCATCGACCGCGGCATGGCGCTGCACAAGATGATTCGCCTGATGACCATCTCCGCGGGCGGACAAGCCTACCTCAACTTCATGGGCAACGAATTCGGCCACCCCGAGTGGATCGACTTTCCGCGCGAGGGCAACGGCTGGAGCTATGCCCGCGCACGGCGCCAGTGGTCGCTCGCCCGCAACGGATTTCTCCGCTACGCATGGCTGGGCGATTTCGACCGGGCGATGCTGCGGCTGGTCAAACGCTGGAAGGTCCTCTCGGACGACTATCCCTACAACCTGCTGATGGACGAACGCAACAAGACGATGGTCTTCTCGCGCCGCGACCTGCTGTTCGTCTTCAACTGGCACCCCGCGGCCTCGATCCCCGACTACGAGCTGCCCGTGCCGGCGGCGGGCCGTTACGTGCCGGTGCTGTCGACCGACGAACGCCGCTTCGGCGGCACGGAGCGCGCCTCGATGGCGTCGGTGCACTTCTCCCGCCCGGCCCCCGGCCCCGACGGGACGGAGCGTCCCTGCATCCGCATCTACAACACCTCGCGCACCGCCACCGTCTTCCGCCGTCTGAAGCGTTAGGAGGGAGCGTCCGTGCGTTCCGATCTATCATACCCTTTCGTCCGGCGCAGGAAATGCAGCACCTATGATAGGTTTCGAAGACGGAAAAGCGAACTTATCGGCCGAATAATATTATATTTGCTTCATCTCAAGTATCAAATCCGCCTCTATGAAGAAAATCCGCTATCGGACACTTTTCCGGGACATCGCCTTGTCTTCCTGCCGAACGGACGAAGCGCTTGTCTGCGCCTCCGCTCCGGCAGGGACAGCCGAGGCGGTGCTCACCCGATCCGTGCGAACGCCTTCGGAGGGGACGCCGACCGTCGGCAAAAAACTGAAAAACCCTTTTTCCTTGGATAATATGCAGGAAGCCTTGGTCAGCATGTTTCGGCGCGATCCGCACTCTCCTGCGGACGGCAAAACGACCGGCTCGATCTTAGAAGAAGCGGCCCGATTGTGGCAAACCTCCCTCCGGCCTTCGCATCTTTACGTAAAAATAACGCCTGATAATCCGGAGGAACTCGCCCTGCTCTACAAGTCGCCTACGCTGCGCGCCTTGAAAACCAATATACTGACCGATCGACAGGCTTTGGGCGTCGAAACGGACGCAGCAAACGATTATTTCGAATTTTACGGAATCTAAGTATAAATATGTATAATATGAAATTTCGAATGAAAAAAATGATCATCGTCCTTTTCGCAATCCTCGGCACGATTCCGTTCGCGGGATGCGGCGGCTCGTGCGGGGGAGAGGACTACGTACATGCAGGCAGATACGGTCTGTGCAACGAAAGCAAACGCACCCTTACGATCGTCCACCGCCCCTCCTGCGTGGAGCTGCCCGACTACCTGACCATACAGCCGGGCGAAACCCACTGGATCGACGAATCGGAGGAGATAGCGCCGGGTGCGAAAAGTTTTTTCGACACCGACCCCCGCAACATTTTCGACATTCATGAAATCCGCTACGACAACCGCTATGCGATCGACTTCGACGATCTGCGCTATGCGCGCAACCCCCAGTACAGGACCAACTACGAATTGCTCAACGGCATCTACCTCTTCACGTTCACCGTCGCGGATTATACCTACGCCACCCGTAAGGGCAAACCGCTGGTAACGAATTACGGAAAAGACGGTCCCGCCCTCTGACCGGACCGGCGCGCCGGCGCGGATCTCCGTTTCTGCGCGGATTTCCGCGCCTGCAGGCTTTTCGAAGCAGCAGGCATTTCGAGGCGGACAGGCCTTTCGGGGCGGGCAGGCCTTTCGGGGCGGGCAGATCCGGCGCCTCGAAAGGCGCTTCCCCGCCGTCTTCCCCGACACGGCCGTGTAGTGCGGAAACCTCCCCTCCGGCCCCGGATAGCGTATCCGCAACTTCGGCATCCGCCGGCCTTTTGCGGCAGACTGCGGTTGCCCTTCGGACCGGACAGGACCGTACCGCCTCGGCCGCACCGCTCCGGTAAGCCCTTCGGCCAACCGACACCGCCGTGTAGTGCGGAAACCTCCCCTCCGGCCCCGGATAGCGTATCCGCGACTTCGGCATCCGCCGGCCCTTTGCGGCAGACTGCGGTTGCCTTTCGGACCTGACCTGACCTGACCGGACCGCCTCGGCCGCACAGCTCCGGTAAGCCCTTCGGACAACCGGCACCGCCGACACCGGGTTCATCCCCGGCGCCTCCCAAAAACGCCTCTGCGATTCCGGCGCTCCGCCGTACCGAATCCCACCCGGAATCCGATGCGGAACCGAAGGCTGCGGAAGCTCATTCCGGAAACGAGCGTGCGAAACGACGGGAGGCTGTCCAGCAATACATAAAGGACAGCCTCCCGTTCATCATTACAGCCCTAAGCGGCGGCAGCGGACGGCGATGCTGCCGTCCGGGCCGGGCCTCCGTCGACCGGCCCGACAGCCGCAGGGCGTCTCCTATTCGGCAGCCGGACGGTTCGGGAATTCCCCTTCGCACCCTCGATCCGCGCGACGCCGCATCCTGCGAACGGAGCCGGTCCGCAGACCGACAACGCTCCGGCCGCTCCCGACAATCCGCCGCAGACCGCAACCGTCTCCGGACGCAACGCCCGCGTCCGCCGCTCCGAGCGTCCGGTCCGGCTCCCTACAACAGCGCCCGCGCCGCATCGAGTGCCTTCGCATAGTCGGGTTCCTCGGTGATTTCGGACACGTATTCCGCATAGCGGACCGTACCCTCGCGGTCGACCACCACCACACCGCGCGTCAGCAGCGCCAGCTCCCGAATCAGGAACCCGTACTTGCGACCGAAGTCATGGCCGTTGTAATCGGAATAGACGAACATCCGGTCGATGCCCTCGACGGCGCAGAAACGCTTCTGGGCGAAAGGCAGATCGGCCGAGATCGAGATCACCGCCACATCCTCGCCCAAAGCCGCGGCCTCGCGGTTGAAACGCTTGGTCTGCAGCGAGCAAACCGGCGTGTCGATCGACGGGAAGACACTGATGATGCGCACCTTGCCGTCGAATCTGTCCGACGAAACGGGTTGCAGCGTTGCATCCGCAACCGTGAATACGGGAGCTTTGTCCCCTACCTTGACAGGCGTACCGGCCAACGTTACGGGATTGCCTGCGAATGTGATTTTCTTGTCCATATTTTCGTAATGAGTTCGTTCTCCTTTTATCTTTTATCGCGCCTGTCTTCAGTCGTTCCGGTTCTGCGACTATCGGTCCCTCACTCCCGGCCTCACGGACGCACAACCATCGCGCCCGCGAATTTGCAGCCTCACGGCCCCGGCTTACACATGCCCCGCCATCGGGTCCGAGACCCCTGTTCCAACAGACCTCCAAACTCCCGGCCTCACGGACGCGCAACCATCGCGCCCGCGAATTCGCAGCCTCACGGCCCCAGCTTACACATGCCCCGCCATCGGGTCTGAGACCCCTGTTCCAACAGACCTCCAAACTCCCAACCCCCTGCCGCAATACTCCGCCGCACCACCGCACACCGCCTGATCTTCTCTTCCCCGGCTCCGCGAATGTTCCCCGCACCAGCTCCCTAATCCCGGAGCGGGTGCGGCACGGTCCCACCGCCTCCTTTCCGGCGATCCGCACTTCGCAAATTTACGAATAAATACATCATCATCCACAGCAGACGGGCATAATTTCAGTCGTGCCCGCAATTCCGCCCTTCCGCCCGCCTCCGCCCCGTCCTCATATCGCACGGCCTAACACCCGACGACCGCCTGCCGGGGCCGCGCCGCAACGTTCGGTCCGGTTTATGCAGGTCGCAACCCGCCCCACCCGCGGCACGCCCCGGCCAAGCATCGAAAGGGGGCTGTCTAACAAATCTTAGACAGCCCTTTTCGATTCATACTGCTATTCGAGAACTTTTCCCAATACGCAATTTTCAGAGGGTCGAAAAATTTGTCAGACAGCCCTCTTCTCACCTCGGACGGCAAAAAACACCTGAAACCGGACCCGCAGGTGAAAAATTGCAGACCGCACCGTCCGGCAAGCTCCAGCGGGCGGCCGTTCGGGGAAAAGCGGAGATGCAAGTGCGGCACCGGACTGAGGGCAGACAACCCGCAAGCCCCCCGAAACGGCCGCCGCCCCTGCCGGAGACTGAGGCCCGCACAACCGCACAACCGCGTAACCGCACACTGCAAAGCCCTACACGCGACACAACCGCATACCGCACAGCCGCGCAAGAACAGCAAAAACAGCAAGAGCAGCAAACCGCGCCGGCATCCGCCCGCTCCGACGGCTCCCCCCCGCGATTACCCACACTGCATCCGACAGAACTTCCGCCCGGCCGCGCCGCACCTTCCGGATCAGCCCGAAACATACGACCGTCCTATCCGCGAACGGATGCCCCTGCGGCATGAAAGACGGGAAAGACATGAAAGGTGCGGAAAGGCGCAAACCGGAAGCGGTGCGCCGACGCACCCCCTCAGAAAAACCGAGAACGGCCTGCGACACGGTATTCTCCGTGCCGCAGGCCGCTCCGGACAGTCGGGCCTCTCTTATTTCAGTTCGAAAACCGCCGAGCCCTTGATGTCGGCCGACGAAGCGCCTACAAGCGCTTCGAACACGCCCTTTTCGGCCACCCACTCGCCCTTCGTGTCGTCGTAGTAGCGGAGCGCCTCCACCCCGACGGGGAAGGTTACGACCTTCGACTGGCCCGCTTCGAGCCATACCTTCTCGAAGCCCTTGAGCTCCTTCACGGGACGCGGCAGCGACGACTCCTTGTCGGCGATGTAGAGCTGCACGACCTCGGCGCCCGCACGGTCGCCCGTGTTGGTAACTTCCACCGACACGTTCACCGTGCCCCGCTCGTCCGTCGACGCGCGGTCCGCCTCGACGGGCCCGTAGGCGAACGTCGTGTAGCTCAGACCGTGGCCGAAGGGGAAGAGCGGCTCGATGCCCTCCTTCTCGGTCCAGCGATAGCCCACGAAAATGCCGTCCTTGTAGCAGGTCTTGCCGTCGTGCGGGAACACGGGATCGGTCGCATGCGCCCCGTTGTCCTCGATCCGCACGGGGAAGGTGAAGGGCAGCTTCCCGCTCGGGTTCGCGTCGCCGAAGAGCACGGCGGCCAGCGCATTGCCCGCCTCCGAGCCGAGATACCACGCCTGCACGATCGCCGGCACCTCGTCCACCCACGGCATCGACACGGCGTTGCCGCTCACGAGCGCCACGACCAGCCGCGGATTCACCGCCGCCAGCGCCTCGATCACCGCATCCTGTCCATAGGGCAGCCCCAGCGAGAAGCGGTCCGCGCCCTCGCAGTCCTGATGGTCGCTCTTGTTGAGCCCGCCGACGAACACCACGGCATCGGCCTTGCGGGCCTCTTCGACCGCCTCGGCGATCAGCGCGCCCGCACTGCGGTCGTCCCGGAGGTCCTGCCCCGACTTCACGCCGTTGTACTCGCCGCCGACATCGCCCACATAGCCGCGCGCCCAGACCACCTCGGCCCGGCCGCCCACACGGGCGCGGATGCCGTCCAGCGGCGAGGTCTCGCGCTGCACCTTGAGCGACGACGAGCCGCCGCCGACGGTCATCATCTTCACGGCGTTCTCGCCCACCACGAGGATGCGCTTCATCCCTCCGAGGTCGAATGGCAGCACGCCGCCCTCGTTGCGCAGCAGCACGATGCCCTCCTCGCCGATGCGGCGTGCGGCGGCGTAGTGCTCCTCCGAGCAGAGCGCCCCGAAGGGTTTGTCCTGATTCATGGCCGTGCGGAACGTCAGACGCAGCACGCGGCGCACCTTGTCGTCCAGCTCCTCGGTCCCCACCTCGCCGTTCTCGATCTTCCGAAGATAGGGTTTCGCCATATAGTAGTTGTCGTAGGCGTTGGTCGCTCCCATCGTGAGGCCGTCGGTCCACGTGCCGAATTCGAGGTCCAGCCCGTTGCGGATCGCCTGATCCGTGTCGTGCACGCCGCCCCAATCCGAGACGACGGCTCCGTCGAAGGCCCAATCGCCTTTGAGGATCCGGTTCAGCAGCCGGTCGTTGTGGCAGCCGTACTCGCCGCGGTAGAGGTTATAGGAACCCATGACGGTCCACGTGCCGCCCTCCTCGACCGCCGCCTTGAAGGCCGGCAGGTAGATCTCGTAGAGCGCCCGGTCGTCCACATCGACGTCGATCGTGTGGCGGTGCGTCTCCTCGTTGTTCAGCGCGAAGTGCTTCACGCAGGCCGCCACGCCGTTCTTCTGCACCTCCTGCACATAGGGCACCACCATGCGCGAAGCCAGATAGGGATCCTCGCCCATGTACTCGAAGTTGCGGCCGTTGAGCGGCGTGCGGTAGATGTTCACGCCCGGCCCCAGCAGCACGTCCTTCTCGCGGTAGCGGGCCTCCTCGCCGATCGACTTGCCGTAGAGGGCCGCCATCGCGGGATTCCACGTCGCGGCCAGACACGTCAGCGCCGGATAGGCCACGCACGAGTCGTTCGTCCAGCCGGCCTGCTCCCACTCGTCCCACAGCACTTCGGGGCGGATTCCGTGCGGGCCGTCGGTGCACCACAGCTCCGGAATGCCCAGACGGGGCACGCCCGGGGAGGAGAACTTCGACTGGGCATGGATGATGGCGATCTTCTCGGGCACGGTCATCCGCGCCAGCGCGTCTTCCACACGCTCTTCGATCGGCGCCTCGGGGTCGAGGTACACGGCCACGGCCGCCCGTTTCGGAGCGGGCGCGCAGGCCACGGCGGCAGCGGTCGCCGCCGCGAGGCACAGTTTGGTCAAATGGTTGTTCATCTTCATGAAATATATGGTTGTATGTTTTTTCGATACGGCCGGAAATGCCGGCCTCCGCCTTCCGGGCCGGCATGCCGGCACCCGCAGCCTCCGGGGCGCATCCGCGCCCCGCTTCCGAGCTGCCGCGCTCCGCAGCGCGCACCCCGGGACACAGACACCCGACAGCCGGAGCGCGAAACCCGGACTGCCTTCGAGCGCATCCGTCAAAAACATGGAGCGGGTCTGCACTCGCTCCATGTGTCGCCTGCGGTCCGCGCCGGAAATCAGAGTTTCACGAACGACACCACGCCCTGATCCTTGCCGGCCGTGAGGTCGATCGTCAGCTGGTAGGTCGCGCCCTCTTCGAGCTGCACGCCGTCCGCGAGTTCGAGGTTTCCGCTGTCCTTGAGCAGCTTCTCCGTGCCCGACGCCAAGGTCGGGCTCTTCATCTCGCCGCCCCAGCCGTTCTGGTGGAAATATTTCAGACTGATGTAATCGTAGCGGAAGTAGTCGCCCGCGGCCGAGCCCTTCTCGGGGCCGGCCTTGCCCGTCAGACGGTAGACGGCCGGCGAAATCTCGGCCATGCAGTAGGCCGCGCCTTCGGTGAATCCGAACTGGTAGTCCTGCGACGGAGCACCGACGCCCCAGCCCATCAGCCAGATGCCGCCCGTGCCGTCGTCTCCGACCGTCGGATCCGAACCGTCCGCATCGACGGGCTGCACGAACACCTGTTTCTTGTCGGTCTTGGCCGTCAGGCGGTACTTGCCGTCCACGACCTTCACCGCGAGCGTGCCGTCCGCCTCCGAGGCGAGGAAGTTGTCGTCGATCCACCAGCCCGCGAGGTCGATGCCCGCCAGCCGGATTTTCTTGCCCTGCACGAGGTTGAGCGTCGCGGCGAGCGTCGTCTCGTCCACCCGCTCGATCTCGACCAGATAGGGATCGTCGTCCGCCGGAGCGTCCGACTGCTCCTCGACGGTCAGCACCGCCTTGTCGCTGCCGGCCGTAACGTCGATCGTGAAGAGGTAGGTCTTGCCCTCTTCGAGCGCCTTGCCGGGTCTGATGTAGAGGTTGCCGTCGTCGTGCTTTTCGCCCGTCTCGTCCACCTCGCCCGTGCCGATGCCCACCAGATCGCTCGTCGTGGTCAGCCGGTCGTGCTTGAACTCGTCGTTCCAACTGTGCGCGCCGCCGTAGAACTTGAAGTTGACCGCATCGGTGCCCACCGACGTACCGGCGACCAGCGTGATGCGGAACTTGCCCGTCTCGACGGGCACCATGCAGAGCGCCTTCTCGGTATTCCAGCCCACCTCGTTGTCGAGCGTGGGTTTGCCCACCTTCTCGCCGATGATCCACACGGCGCCCGTGCCGTCGCTCTGGAGCGATGCGGCGGCGCCGTCCTTCCAGACCTCGGCATAGATGAACTTGTTCTTCGTGTCGACAACCGTGCGGTAGCTGCCCGTCGGCGCCGCCAGCTTGAGCGTCGTGCCGTCCAGCGTGAAGTAGTCGGCGTCGGCCGTGTATTCGCCGATGCCGTCGATCCCCTCGACCGCATAAGTCGAACCGTTGGTCATATCCGCCACCAGCGCATAGCCGTCGTCGACCGCCTCCATGTAGGTGTCGCCCAGCTTCACCGGCACGAGGAACGGCGCGGTCTCGAACGTCTTGAGGTTCACCGTGATCGTCCACTCGCCCGCACCGAGCGAAGTGTAGGGGATCGGATCGGTCGCGCCGAACGCGAGCGCCTTACCGGCCGAATCCCAGCCGAAGGTCAGCACCGTTCCCGCCTCGCCGAGGGCCGGCGTCTCGAAATAGCCCGACACCGCCTGCGGCAGCTCGGCGGTCAGTTCATAAGTGTAGTCCTCCGTGCGCTCGGCGCGGTACTCCTTCTCCTCGGTAACGAAAGTCAGGTACTCGGGATTGGGACGCGCCACGGCCACCTCCAGCTCCTTCGTCGTGAGGCCGAATCGGATGTTCTGCCCCAAGAGACGGAACGTAGCCACGCCGTCGGGCGTGTTCTGCAACAGAGGCACCGCCACGGCGCCCTTGTAGGTGCCGTTCGTCTTGGTGCGGATCTCCACGTCGCTCACCTTGTCCTCGTCGTAGTAGAGTTCGCCCTTGAGGGTCGAGAGCGCGATGGGGTCTTCGAGCGTTACCTCGAAACGGACCGAATCGCCCATGATGGCGTTTTCGCTGTACGACACGACGGTCATCACGGGACCCGCGTCCGTGGTCTCCAGTTCATCGTCATCCGCGCAGGCCGCGGCTCCGGCGATCAGCGCGGCGAGTGCGAAATATTTTAAGGTATCTTTCATTTTCATCGGATTTAAGGGTTTGTTTTACTTGTCGCTCCAGCGGAACGAAGCGATCGACTGCGCGGGCACGTCGTAGCGGAACGCCTTGTCGGGTCCCTGCACCGCGATCGTCTTCGGCTCCGAGTTGCGGTTGAGCGCGATCATGGCGTACGACCCGTCCGTATTGCGGAAGGCCATGTAGGTCAGGTTTTCGGCCGTGTAGCCCGTGGTGCCGATCCGCTGCGCGCCGGCACGCACCACCTTCGAGCAGTGAGCCAGATCGTACCAATGGGAGTTGTACTTGAGCGTTTTGTAATCCGACGAACTGATCTCGATGGCGCCGAAGCAGGTCGAGCAGCCGCCCGGACGATAGGGCTTGCCCTCGTCGTCGAGCATCAGATTCCACAGCAGCACGCCGCGGCCCATGCGGCTCAGCGTCCCGAGGAAGATCGACTCGAAGTCGTTCATCAGACATCCGTCGAACGTGTAGTTCCACTCTCCGATCGAAGCCTCCGTGAAGTAGATCGACTTGTCGGGCGCCTCGGCGAGGATGCGGTCCAGCTCCGAGACGTCGCCGCCGTAGTTGTGCCATGCCGACCCGTCGACCCACTGCGACGCCTCGGCGTCGGCGAAGATGTGCAGCGGATAGCCGTCCTGACCCGACGCGTTGTCGTAGTTGTAGTTGTGGTCGTAGGTCAGGATCTTGGTCTCGATCCCGGCCTTCTCGAAAGCCGGGCCGAGCACCTTGACGAAGGCCAGCTGATCCTCCCACGGCATGTAGAGCGACATGGAGTTGCCGTGGTTGAGCGGCTCGTTCTGCATGGTGATGGCGTAGACGGGGAACCCTTCGGCCTCCCACGTCTGCACCCATTTGACGAAGTACTCCGCATAGTCGGCATAGTAGTCCGGGTTGAGCCGGCCGCTGGTCCAGCTCGTCGTGTAGGGCACCGTCGGATCGTCCACCGTGCCCTTCATCCAGAGCGGGCACGTCCACGGCGAGCCCATGATCTTCACGTCGGGGTTGATGGCCAGAATCTCGCGGATCACGGGGAAGATGCCGTCGCGTTCGAGCGCCGGCGTCTCGAAGAACTCGATGCCCTTCGTGTCGCAGTAGGTGTACTCGTCCATCGAGAAGTCCGAGCCGCCGATGTGCACGCGGATGAAGCTGAAGCCCGCGCCCTCTTCCGGATCGAAGCACTTGCGCAGCAGTGCCGTGCGGTCTTCCTGCGTCATTTGCAGCAGGTTGTAGCACGTGGCGCCCGTCATCGCGGGACCGAAGCCGTCGACGGTCTGGAAGACCGTCCCGGGCTGCAGCTCCACCTTGTTGGGCGACATCGACACCTTCGAGAATTCGACGGGCACCCGTTCGAAGAGCATCGAGCCGCTGGCCGTCGTTACGTAGCACTCCACGTCCGACTCCGCATCGGGTACGGGCGGCGCCGGAGCGGGCGTCTCGGTCGAGCCGGAGCAGCAGACCGCGCCTGCGGCCAGCATCGCCAGCGTCAATATCTGGATTCTATTCACTTTCATATCGTTTCGCAATTTATCAATAACCGGTGTTCTGATGGATGTTGGGGTTGTTCTCGATCACGCTCGTCGGCACGGGCAGCAGGATGTGGTTGTCGTCCATCGTGCGGCGCGCCTGCGTGTAGGAGTCGTAGGAGTCCGTTCCCTGCACGTTGGCGTTGTCGCTCACGCTCTTCAGCCGCGAGTAGTCGTCGCCGAAGCGCATCAGATCGAACCAGCGGTGCCCCTCGAACGCGAGCTCCAGCCGGCGTTCGTGCAGCACGGCCTCCTTCATCTCCTCGACCGACCCGCGCTGCTCGGAGGTGAGCTTCGGCAAATGCGCGCGCTCGCGCACCCGGTCCACCAGATCGGCCGCGCCGCCCGCATCGCTCAGGTTGGCCAGCGCCTCGGCGTGCAGCAGCAGGATGTCGGCCAGACGCAGCACGTAGACGGGCGACACGTTCGTGCGGCACTTGTACATGAAGGCGTAGTCGTCCTTCGGATAGTGGAACGACCACCCGCAGGCGTCGTAACGGATCGAAGCGTTCATGCGCTCCGTGTCGCCCTCGGCCTCGAACGCGGCGATCAGGTTGCGCGACGGCGTGCACCACTTCGCCCACGTGAAGCTGTCGTCGGGCTTGTATGCGTTGCGGTAGAACATCATCCACATCCACGAACCGTTGCTCTGGTTGGGCCACGAGACTTCGAAGATGGACTCCTTGGTGTTCTGCGCCGCCATCCCCGCATCGCCCTCGGTGAAGGCCCAGAGCTCCTCGTAGCTGTCGCACAACTCGTAGCCCAGCCCCTCGACCGCCTCGCAGCAGCTCTTCACCTTCGTCCAGTCGCGGAATTCGCGCATGGCATAGAACTTCGCCGCCAGTCCGTAGGCGAAGCCTTTGGTGATCTTGTACTTGTTCGCGACGTCCACGTCGGGCGCATACTGGCAGGCATACTCCAGATCCTTGACGATCTGCACGCGGAGCGTGTCGATCGGCTCGCGCTCGGGGAAATAGAGCGGATAGACCTCCTCGATGTTTTCCGAGGTGATGGCGGGCGGAATCTCGCGCAGCATCGGCACCTCGCCGAAGATCTGGTGCATGAGCAGCCAGTTGTAGGCGCGCCAGCAGAGCGCCTCGGAGAGCCACTCCTGATATTCGCGCTCGGTGAGCGCCGGATCGTTCGCCTTCACGTTGTCGATGTTGCAGATGATCTGGTTGGCGTTGTCGATCGCCGTCATCGGATAGTTCCACAGCGTCGAGGCGAACTCGTTCTCGCTGTCGATCCGGTTGGCTTCGACGGCCACGACCTTCGCTTCGCCGAGGTTGCCGCCGTAGGCGTTGTCCACGCGGCAGTCGGCGAGGGTGATGAGCTGGTACCACGCCGTCTGATAATCGCCGCGCATGTAGTCGTACATGGTCGTGAGCTGTCCCGAGAGCTGCTCGCGGGTTTTGATGGCCGTGTCGGTCTCGGCATCGCCCTCGGGCACGTTGTGTTCGTTGTAGCCCGTCTCGGGGAACTTGTCCAGCTCGCACGAGCTCATCGCGGCTCCGAAGCCGAGAACAACCGCTAAGATCAGTGATTTTTTCATATGTCTGTCTCCTTTCGATCGTTAGAAGTTAATATTGAGACCCACGACGACGGTCTTCACGTTGGGATACGTACCCCAATCGATGCCCATCGAGGTGGCGCTCGTCGACTGGCTCACCTCGGGATCGTAGCCCGAATAGCCCGTCCACGTGATGAAGTTCTGGAGCGAGACGTAGGGCTGGATGCGCGAGATGTTCAGGCGGCGCAGCTTGGGCGAAGTGATGTCGTAGGAGAGGGTGATGTTCTTCACCTTCAGATAGGAACCGTCCTCCACCCAGCGGGTCGAGTTCTTGAGGTTGTAACCGCTCGTCGTGGCGCGGGGCATGTCGGTGATCTGGCCCGGAATGCGCCAGCGGCGCAGCACCTCGGTGGTCTGGTTGTTGCCGTTGTTCATGCCCTCGGTCTCGATGCGCGACGCATTGAAGATGTCGTTGCCGTACGATCCCGTGATGAGGATGCTGAGGTTGAGCCCCTTCCACGAGAAGTTGTTGGTCATGCCGAACGTGAAGTCGGGGTTGGCGTCGCCGATCCACGTCTTGTCCGAAGGGGTGATGTCGCCGTTGCCGTCCAGATCGCGGTAGATGAGGTCGCCCGTCTCGGGATCGACGCCGTCGGAAATGTAGCCCCAGAACATCGACAACGGCTGGCCCGGCGTCATGCGGATCACGTAGTCGTTCGTAACGTCGGCCGTCTTCGAGTAGTAGTAGACCTGTTGCAGCGAGAGCTTTTCGAGCCGGTTGCGGTTGACCGAAATATTGAAGTCCGTGGTCCACGTGAAATTGGGCTTGGTGATGTTGACCGACGAGACGACGATCTCGAAACCGCGGTTCGACATTTCGCCCTCGTTGCGCGTGAGGTTGGGATAGGGCGCCGGCATCGGCACGGTCATCAGCAGGTCCTTCGTATATTTATAATAGTAGTCGAACGAAAGGGTCAGCCGGTTCCTGAAGAGCGCCAGATCGAGACCCACGTTGGTCTGCGAGGTGGTCTCCCACGTCAGCTCGTCGTTTGCGATATTGCTCTTGCTGCCCACGGTCGGCACGGCGGTCGACTCCTTGGTCCAGTCGAAATAGTTGGTGTTGTACTGCTGCATCCAGCCGTACTCCGTCAGACCCGACTGGTTGCCGGTCTGGCCCCATCCGGCGCGGATCTTCAGGTCGTCGATCCACGAAACGTTCTCCATGAAACGCTCGCCCGAAATACGCCATGCGGCCGAGAACGAGGGGAAGTAGCCCCAGCGGTGCTTGGGCGAGAGCTTCGACGAACCGTCCGCACGGAAGTTGGCCGTTACGAGGTACTTGCTGTCGTAGTTGTAGGATACGCGGGCCAGATACGACATGATGGCCCATTCGCTCTTGCCGTAGCCCTGTCCGCGCAGACCGCCGTTGTTGCCGCCGTTGAGGTTGGGGATGGGGTTCGTCGAGGAGAAGTACGAACGCGAACCGCTCAGCTCCTCCCACACGGAGGTCGTCGCCGACGTACCGCCCATCACTTCGAGGTTGTGCAGGTTCCACGAGCCGGTGTAGGTCAGGATGTTGTCGTAGACCATGCGGCGGTCGTCCGACCGCTTGTCCGAAGCCGTTCCGTGCTGCGTGCGGCCGTAGCTCGTGCGCACCGGATCGAGGTATTCCGACGTGTGGACCCAACGGCGGTCCATCGTAACGGTCGACTTGAAATCCAGCCCCTTGTAGAGGTGGAACGTCAGGCCGCCGGTGAGCAGCAGCCGGTCGGACATCGTCTTGTTATGATCGGTGCGGGCCATGTTCTCCAGCGGCGAGGTAACGTTCGCACCGTAAAAATTGCTGTAGTACTGCCCCGGGTTCTCCTCGTCCCAGATCGGGGCGTAGGTCGGCGTGGCGATGGTCGAGATGACCACGCCGGCGCGGTTGGCGCCCTGTCCGGAGATGATGCCGCCCTTGTCCGTGGAGTTCGAGTACGTAACCGACGCATTGGCCGTAACCCACTTGTAGACCTTCTGTTCGATGCTCGCGCGGACGTTGTACCGCTCGGCCGAAGTGGTGCCGATGACGCCCTTTTCGTTCGTGTAGCCGCCGCCGATGAAGTACGAGGTGTCGTCGTTGGCGTTCGACACGGAGAACTGGTAGTTCTGGTTGACGCCCGTCGAATAGGTCTCGTCGAACCAGTCAGTCCGGTCGGTGAGGTTCTCCGGCAGGCCCGACACGGCCCCGGTCTCCTCCATCAGTTCGCGGTACTGCTGCGCGTTGAGCACGTCGAACGTCTTGGCCACCTTCGAGATGCCGACGAAGGTCGAGAACGAGATGTCCGGCCCCTTCTTGCGGCTGCCCTGCTTGGTGGTGATGAGGATCACGCCGTTGGCGGCACGCGAGCCGTAGATCGCGGCGGACGATGCGTCCTTGAGTACCTGCATGGTCTCGATGTCGTTCGGCGAGAGGAAGCTGATGGCGTAGTCGCCCTCGCCCACGGGCACGCCGTCGACCACATAGAGCGGGTCGTTGCTCGACGAGATGGACGAGGCGCCGCGCACGCGCACCACCATGCCCTGCCCGGGGGCGCCGTTGGGCTGGAGCACCTGCACGCCAGCGGCCTTACCCTGCAAGGCCGCGGAGGCCGAGGTCAGCGGTCGCGTCGTGAGATCCTTGGTCGAGACGACCGACACGGCCGTGGTGAGGTCCTTCTGCTTGACCGTACCGTAACCGATTGCCACCACGGCGTCGAGCGACACGGCATCCTCCTGCAGGACGACCTCGATCCGGCTTTTACCCGTTACGTCGACGGTCTGCGACGCATAACCGAGGCACTGCACCTCGACGGAATTCCCCCCCCCCACGGAGTTCGAGGACGAATTCGCCGTCCACGCCGGTCGAAGCGCCGTTCGCCGTTCCCGTTTCGATCACGGCAGCCCCGACCACGGGAGCGCCCTGCGCGTCGACCACCTTGCCCGACACCGACTGCCGTTGGGCATAGGCCACGTCCGCGAACGCCGTCAGCACCAACGTGCACAGCGCAAAGAGCCAACCCGCCCGACAGGTCGATTGCAATGTTTTGCAAAAACTTGTCATAGAATTTGGTTTTTAGTTAGTAATTCAATAAAATCAAACTGCTTTCCGAATACAGTTCCCATCAACCTACGGCCGTTTTGTTGCGGTCCGATCGTCTAAAAATACGACACATCCGATCATAACGGAGTATCGACGATTAAAAATGTAGATTCCGTCCGGCGCACGGAAAATGCAAACATCTGTCGTACAAAGATTTTTTCGCGGCACCGCCTCTCGAAAAAAGTAAATGTTCCGGAACGTCCGAATCAGCGCGGACAGCGGTTTTCCGCATATATTAAAAATATTACGAAATATATCATCGCCCGCTTCCGACTCGGATGCTCCCGCCCGTCGATAAGCAAATGGATTTGCTTTCGCCCTCCCGATTTATTCGTACCTTCGGCTGCGTCTTTGGCACTCCCGTCCGGTAAAATCGAATGGATTTGCTTTTGCCCCCGACTTATTCGTACCTTTGCACCGACGCGCAAACGCTCCGCATCCGCCTCCCGCCCCGGCGCCGCCGGATCATGCCGACGACGGGGGGGGCTCTCCGCTGCCGCCTGCGGCATGCAGAGGCCGCGCGAAGCTTTGCGCGGACCGGATGCACCGCAAAAAAAGATTGCACGGACGGCCGCGGCATATTATCTTTGTCCGCGAGACCGAAAAACAGACTGCCGACCATGAAACACCTCCTGCTTCTGCTCGCCGCTTTGGCGCCGCTCGCGGCCCCGGCCCGCCCCGATGCCGAAATGAATTCGCTCTTCGCCCGGCTGGACGAAATGCTCCAGCACAGCGCCACCTACATCGGCCACCGCGAGCACCGGATCGAGTCCGTCAAGAACATCCTCGGCAAATCCCGCTTCACACCCGCCCAACAATACGTCCTCAACCAGCAGCTCATCGAGGAGTACATCCCCTATCAGGCCGACTCGGCGATCACGTATCTCTACCGCAACATCGAACTGGCCGAACGGCTCGGCGACCGCCGCAGGCTCGACGAGACGCGCATCGCCCTCGGCCATTTCTACGCCGGCACGGGCATCTACCTCGAAGCGGACCGCAACCTCAGCGCCGTGGACACGGCGCAGCTCGGCCGCAAGGCCCTCACCGACTACTACATCGCCCGCTTCAAACTCAACATCGAGCTGCGCCTCTACTCCCACGACGTTTCGCAGCGCACGCAGTCCGAACGCCTCACCGACTTCTACATCGGCCGGATCATCGACAACACCGAGCCGGGCACGTCCCTGCGTCTGACCTACGAACTCGAACGTGCCATGCGCCGCAACGACTACGACGCGGCCGAGCGCATCGTCTGCGAACTGCTCGACAAGGTGCCCCCGCTGACGCGCGAATACGCCATCGCGGCCTACATGCGGGCCGTGGCGGCTCAGTTCCGCGGCGACAGCCGGATGCAGATCGAATGGTACACGCGCGCGGCGATGCTCGACGTGCAGCTCGCCATCCGCGACAACGCGGCCCTCAGCAGCCTCGCCAACCTGCTCGTCGGGGAGGACATACAACGCGCCATGCGCTACATGCGCACGGTGATGGACGATGCGCGGTTCTTCAACTCGCGCCTGCGTCCGTGGCAGGACGTGCGCGTAATCACGATGATCGAGAAGGCTTACGCCGAACACAAGCGGCGGACCGACGCCACGACGCGCAAGTTCGTCTCGGCGCTCGCGCTGTTGGCGCTCATGGCTCTTGCGGGCACGATCTACGCCCTGCGCCAGTATCGGCGGCTGAAGGCCGCACGGCGCGAGCTGGAAGAGGCTTTCGCCCGTCAGCACCGCACCAACGACGCACTCAAACGCTACAACGAGCAGCTGCTCGAACTCAACGACCGCATCGGCGAAGCCAACACGGTCAAGGAGGAGTACATCGGCATTTTTCTGATGATGTGTTCGGAGTATATCGACAAGATCGCCGCAATGCGGCGCCGCGTGCGCAAACAACTGCGCGACGGCGACATCGACGTCCTGCGCCGCGAATATGCCTCGACCGATCCGGACGAACAGGAGCGCAAGGCTTTCTACACCATGTTCGACACCACGTTCCTCAAGCTCTACCCCACCTTCATCGACGAATTCAACCAGCTGCTCGACGAGGAGGCCCGCATCGAACCCCGCAAGGGCGAACTGCTTTCGACCGAGCTGCGCATCTTCGCACTGATCCGCCTCGGCATCAGCGACTCGTCGAAGATCGCAGCGCTGCTGCGCTACTCGGTGAGCACCATCTACAACTATCGCTCGAAGATCAAGTGCCGCAGCACCATCTCGCGCGACGAGTTCGAGGAACGCATCCGCACCATCGGCTCGTTCGGCGGCCAACGCCCCTGAACAGGCGAAGCCGCACGCTCCGACACAGGCAATACCCGATAAGACCCGGCGGAGAAACAGGTGCTTTTTTCCGCGCTGCACGGCACCGTCGAGCAGAAGCCGCACGCTCCGACAGCAGGCAAACCCGATAAGACCCGGCGGAGAAACAGGTGCTTTTT
>ERZ1643250.374-NODE-374-length-49663-cov-69.248125_pt1 | contig 49663 bp, 52 predicted proteins | sample MGYA00579262_ERZ1643250 | MGnify/ENA primary metagenome ERZ1643250 (study PRJEB29033, sample SAMEA4952265) | chicken gut metagenome | biome: Broiler Chicken; feature: Gastrointestinal Tract; material: Caecum | place: Ireland | collected 2018 | study: Broiler...
TTTAAATGAGGGAGGAAAAAGATTCATGCGTACGTCGTGTTGTATCGGGGTGTTTGACTTGACAACCTCAGGGAAGGTGAGTATAATACACTTAACAAGAGAACCGTTGGTCAGCGCACATCTGACCGCCGGAAAGATAAGTCAAAAATAGCGCCTTACTTTGCCAGAGCAGGGGCGCTATTTTTTGTGGTTAGATATAGCCAAAACAAGAGTTATGACAGCACAAAGCATAATTACAAAAGTAAACATATCACTGTATGTAACCATAGCACCAGCCTCCTTTCCTGCGTCCGGCGGCTGACATAGCACCCCAACGGTTCCCTGATTAAAAATATTATTATTGAAAATCGAATGGGATATCCCCGATATGGATAAAGAACATGTGAAAGATATGATATAAGATTTTCTATGTGATTAGTTTAGTATTTGAAATGATGTAAGTCAAGTTAATATTTGCTGAAAAAAGTCTGCCTCATTCAGCAAATCTTCCCTCAGAGCTGTATGAGACAGACTTTTTTATTTATCTCCGGATTCCTGACTGTCAGGATCTTCCGGATCGTAATAATCTTTGATCATGGCCTCCCGGCCATTGATATTAATATTTTCCATATGGCAGAAACACCACCGGCCTGACTCAGGGGAATATTTGACGATGACCGGAATCCAGCTGTTCTTTACCCGAAAATATATATACTGGCCTGAGCTTAAATTGATTTTTTTGTGTTCTGCGTAATTGTCTAAAAAAATTTTATTGTCCCTATTAACATGTAATACTCCCATCATAATAATCACTTCCCTGTAAAGAAAATATAAAACACGAAAGGTATCATAGTTTCAAAACAGTTCAGAGACGATATATGTTTTATTCCTCCGTGGAACTGTCGGAATCCAGATCGTAGGAGCTGGAACTGTCAGAGTCCAGGCTATAAGAATCACTGCTGTCCTCTGAAGAATCCAGAGAAGTGTCTGAACTGCTGGAATCAGAGCTGCCGGAATCGGAAGCATCTGTGCTATCCGTACTGGAAGAATCGGTATCTTCAGAATCTGAACTGTAGGTGCTGGAAGAATCCGAACTGCTGTCTTCTTCATCATTGCTGCAGGCGGTAAAGGCCGACACAGATAACATAGTCACACAAGCTAATGCCAGTAATTTTCCGTATTTTTTTGCTTTCATAGAAGTCTGCTCCTTTCACATTGCTGTAAAAACTTGATTTCCCTGTTACTGTCATTCAGTCTAAGGGGAACCTGTGTTTTTTCTGTGACAACACTATGAGGATTCCGTGTAAATTCTGTGAAAAGGAAGCAGACTGAGAAAATTACAGTTCTATCACAATAGCCTGATAGCCTTTCAAATGTACTGCAGTCTTTTCTTCATTCATATCCAGGTCCTGGTAATTGTTCAGCAGAAGATTTTTGCAGGCGGAAGGAAGGACTGCAGTTTGAGGATCCTTCTGGAAGTTGCCGATCACCAGCAGATCTTTTTCTCCCTTTCTGTGATAAGCCATCAGATTGTGCTGGCCTTCCAGATAAGGAATGACAGTACCGTATACCAGAGTTTCCTTATAATCAGGATTTTTCCTGAGAGCAATGAGCTCCTTATAAAAGGACAGGACAGAATCCGGATCTTTTTCCTGAGCTTCTACATTAATAGAGGTATAGTTTGGATTTACCATGAGCCATGGGGTTCCTTTTGTAAATCCTGCATTTTTTTCGCTGTTCCATTGAACGGGAGTTCTGGCGTTGTCTCTGCTGTAAACAGAGATGACTTTCAGAGCCTCTTCAGGACTGAGGCCTGCATCCAGGCTGACCTGATACTGGTCTAAAGCACTGATATCATCTACTTTATCAATGGGCACTACGCCTAGATTTTCCATTCCGATTTCCTGTCCCTGGTAAATGAAAGGAAGACCTCTCATCAGGAAATACATAGCGGCCAGAAGTTTCTTGCTGGCGTCGCAGACCTCTCCCTCCGGGATATAATAGCTGACACCTCTGGGCTCATCATGGTTTTCAATAATATTTGAGTAGAAACCTGTGTCGCCCATTTTCTTCTGGGATTCAAAATAGCATTTTTTGTAATCATCAGGAGTGGGCCTCTTGCCGGCGTACCAGCCTCTGTCATCCTTTCCAAAGGAAGTGGTAGTAAAATCAAAGATAGAGGAGAAGTAACCATGGTCGCCCACGAAATCAGGGAGTTCTCCGTCTTTGATATTGAATACCTCACCTACAGAAAATGCATCATGGGGCCCAAAAGTCCGTGTCTGCATTTCGCCCAGAAATTTACCGATCCCCTGGGCGTCTGCCAGCATTAGGGAAATATCAGAAAGACCGTCAGCCCTGTCAGAGGGATAGTCTTTATAAGGCAGAGCTTTTTTGATATTAATGATAGCATCGATACGGAATCCGCCAAGACCTTTGTCCAGCCACCAGTTGATATTTTTATATACTTCTTCTCTTACTGCCGGGTTTTCCCAGTTTAAGTCTGGCTGCTTCTTGTGGAAAACATGCATATACTGCTTATCAGGATGTCCCGGGAGAGGTTCCCATACAGGACCGCCGAAATAACTTCTCCAGTTGCAGGGAAGCTGGCCTTCCTTCCGGTCCTCGATATAGAAGAAATTTCCGTATTCTCCACAGGGGTCTGCACAGGCTTTTTCAAACCACTCATGTTCATCGGAACAGTGATTTACAACCAGGTCCATAAGGATATACATATCCCGTTTCTTTGCTTCTTCGATGAGCTCTTCCATATCTTCCATGGTGCCGAAGGCAGGGTCAATACTGTAATAGTCTGAAATATCATATCCTTGATCTGCAAAAGGGGAAGGATAGATAGGGGAAATCCAGAGGATATCCACGCCTAAGTCTTTTAAGTAATCTAATTTGCTGAGGATTCCCTGCAGATCGCCGATTCCGTCTCCGTTAGAATCATAGAAACTTTTTGGGTAAATCTGATAGGCAACCTTGTCATGCCACCATTTCTTTTCCATTTCTTATAACCTCCGTGTTTTTTTTCTTCCAGGACTTTTCAACCAAGCTGGCCGTCCCTTGCTTCTGGTAACTCATTATAATGTGCAAAAACAAGAAGGTCTTACAAATATTTGATTAAAAACTACGATATTATGACTTTTCCAAAGAATAATGTTTTCGATACTGGAGGGGCGTAAAGCCTGTATGCTTTTTAAATTCCCGGAGAAAGTTCCCCAGATTATTAAAGCCGCAGTCCAGGCAGATCTCCATAATAGGGGCGTCAGTGGCCTGAAGGAGGGTGATCGCCTGTTTGATACGGTATTCATTAATATAGGTAACAGGTGATTTCCCCAGAGCTTTTTTAAAAAATCGGCAGAAGTACTGCTCATTCATATTAGCGTTTTCTGCCAGATCGTGGATGTATATTTTTTCCTGATAGTGGTTTCGTATAAATTCCAGGGAAGACTTGATGATGCGGACGCGGTAATCATCGGTTTTCTCCGGCTGGGTCAGGAGAGAAAACGAAGACAGGGTTCCCAGGATCTTCAGAAGTCCGGCCCGGATAAAAAGCTGAGAGGGAATGTCTTCAGTCACGGTTTCATATTCTACAGAAAGAAAAAAACCCGTCTGGTGAAAAACATTCAGAATGTCCAGGTATTCCTTTTTGATCCTGGAAAAAGCCGGATGGGAGATGTCCAGAAAACGAGGGAGCTGGATTTCGCCTCTGGTGAGAGGCTGGATGAGCCGGGTCTGAGCCAGGTCATAATGTTCAAAATTCAATATACAGGGATGAAAGACAATGGCAGATTCAGTAGCAGGAGAAGAACATTCTACAGAATGGATCTCTCCGGGATTTACAAAGAAAAAACACTCCTGTTCAATAGGGAAGCTTTCCATATTGATAGTGACATTGAAAGTGCCCTTCATAAAATAAAGAATTTCTATTTCATCATGCCAGTGATGCTTTACGCCGTCCCAGGGAGTATTGTCAAAAACTTCATAAAGTCCGCAGGGGAATACAGAAGTTCCATGATCTTTCTGCTCTTTCAGTTTTGATGTCTGGTTCATAGTCTCCTCCTTTCATAGGATAAAGGATAACATAGATAATTTGAGGGAACAAGGAAAAATTGGATGAGGGTTGACAAAGCATTATCAGAGGACTATACTTATAAAGAAGAGATAAATATATCGCCGCGGGGTGGAGCAGTCTGGAAGCTCGTTGGGCTCATAACCCAAAGGTCGTAGGTTCAAATCCTACTCCCGCTATTTGAAGAAAAGCCAGTGACAGTATTCAGGTCATTGGCTTCTTTTTTACTGAGATTTGAGTGTAGTTCTTGAAAAAAATATGGTAAAATGGGGATATCAGGGAGAAGGAGGGTGAGCGATGAAATATACCTGCAGCCTATGCGGCGGAAAATTGAAAGATGGTGTCTGTACAGAGTGCGGTATGGACAATCGGAAGTCCGATGAAATGTATCGGAATTGTTTAAACCGGTCAAAGTATGACCATACCTCTATGGGAACTATGAGCCATGTTCACACAGAGGAAGGAGCAGAGAACTATAAGCAGCCGGTACTGAACGAAAATAGGAATAAAAGTACCGGGAAAAGCAAAGGAGAAAACCCCAGGAAGAATTCGGCAGCGGACTGGAAAACAATGGCAGGAACTGCTTTGCCAAAAAAACAGGAAAGAAAAGGCGGATATAAGAGCACGGATTTAAAAAACATAAAGGGATTTTCTTCGGCTTCAGTCCAAAAGAAAAATCAGCCTTCCAAGCTTATTGCCTTGGGTATCCTTATAGCGGTAGTAATTTTAGTAATGCTGGGCTTGTCCATGGCCAGCTTTATTGGCCAGGCCACAGACAACGGGTCATCTGTGGTGAACTATGAATATGTAGAAGTACTGGAAGAGCTTCCTGCCCAGGGTGAACACTGGGACAATGAACTTCCGGCGGGCATGTACATGGTAGGAGTAGACATACCAGAGGGAGAATATGTTGTGTCAGGTCAGGATGGAAGCAGCTTTGAGGTTCATGACAGCACACATTCTATTTATTACCAGGAATCTTTTGGAACAGAGGAATATGAGATTGAACAGGCCGAAGGCGTTCCCTTATTTAAAGGCGCCCTGGTCTGTGTAGATGGAATGAATCCAGTATCTTTTGCATCAGAGAATGCCCAGACACAGGCACTGGAATCCAGGATTTCGAATCCTCTTGCTGAGGCAGTGGATGCTACGGGGATTATGACAGCCGGAGTAGATTTCCCTGCGGGAACTTATGATATACAGCCTACAGGAGATAACTTCGGATACATTACATATGAGATTCCTTATGAAGACCCCTACAGTGAGGGTGAGCAGTCCTACTATTCCTTTGGAATCATGTTAGAGCGGGAACCGAGTGAGGAATATCCGGAATACTCCTCGGCATATAGGAATGTAGTCCTGCCGGAAGGGGCTATTGTAAATGCTGAAGATTATTCCTGCCAGTTAGTGCCCAGCAGCAGTATTATCTCAGAAGATTACCAAAGTTATTATGAAAATATGTATTAAAAACAGGGGATGGTCCTGAACGGGAGCGGAACATGAGCAAGACTAAGAAAAAAAGAAAGACAGCAGGTGACATTCTGCGATATATCATATTGATCATAGCTGCCTGCGTATTTGTGTTTTCAGCGGTACAGCTGGGAGGGATTTTTCTGGAATATCAAAAAGGAACCCAGGAGTATGACCGTATCCGGGAGTATGTACAGGAAGATACCAGTGACCAGGAGGGTACAGAAGGAGAACAGGCAGAACAGCCGGTGCCTCCCACTGTGGACTGGGAGAGCCTGAAAGGGATAAATCCTGATATCATCGCATGGATTCAGATTGAAGGTACGGAAATCAGCTATCCGGTGGTACAGGGAACAGACAATGATTACTATCTCCATCATACCTTTGAAGGAAACTATAATTCTGCAGGTTCTATCTTTGTTGAGTATACTAACAGCAGTGACTTCCAGGACTGCAACACTATTATCTATGGACATAATATGAGGAACGGATCTATGTTCGGCCTTCTCAGAAAATATTTCCAGAGTCAGGAATCTTTTCCAGGCCGTTATGTCTGGATATGCACTCCGGATAAGAATTATCGGTATGAGATTTTTTCCAGCCATGTAGTAGATGCAGCCGGAGAAGTATATACTCTGTTTTCAGGACCGGACCAGCAGTTTGAACAGTATCTGGCAAATATGAAAGCCCAGTCTCTGGTAGACTTTGGAGTAGAAGTGACAAAGGAAGACAAGATTATTACGCTCTCTACCTGCACAGGAAATGACGCCACCCGTTTTGTAGTACAGGCAAAAAGAGAAGGAGAGTATTAGACGTAAAACAGGGAGAAAGATTTCAGACCAGGAGGGATGAGCATGAGAGATGAAGCAGTGGAAAGACTGCAGAAAATGATTTCTGAAAGTGAAAATATTGTGTTTTTCGGTGGAGCCGGTGTTTCCACAGAAAGTGGGATACCAGATTTTCGGAGTGTAGACGGCTTGTACCATCAGCAGTGGGATTATCCTCCTGAGGTGATTTTGAGCCATAGTTTCTTTATGAAAAATCCGGAAGAATTTTATCGTTTTTACAGGACAAAAATGCTTTGTGAAGCCCAGCCCAATGAAGCCCATAAAAAACTGGCTGCGTTGGAAAGAGTGGGAAAGCTGAAGACGGTTGTTACCCAGAATATTGATAATCTCCATCAGATGGCAGGAAGCAGAAAGGTTCTGGAACTTCACGGAAGTGTTTACAGAAACCACTGCATGAAATGCGGGGAATCTTATGATATTGAGTATATAAAGAGTACCCAGGGAGTGCCCAGATGTGAAAAGTGCGGAGGGATCATCAAACCAGATGTGGTCCTTTATGAAGAAGCTCTGGATTCTGATGTGCTCCAGGAATCTGTCAGGGCGATTTCCCAGGCGGAAATATTGCTCATCGGTGGAACTTCGCTGTCCGTATATCCGGCAGCTTCTCTTATTGATTATTTCAGAGGAGACCATCTGGTAGTCATAAACAGAGATCCAACACCCCGGGATAATATGGCTGAACTTCTGATCAGCCAGCCCATAGGGGAAGTTTTTGCACAGATACAGGAGTGATGAGGAAAAGAATATGAAATTTGATTATGAAGTAGGGGATATTGTCAGATTAAAAAAACAGCATCCCTGTGGAAGCAGTGAATGGGAGATTCTGAGAGTGGGAGCGGATTTCAGGCTGAAATGCATGGGCTGTGGTCATCAGATCATGATCGCCAGGAAAGCCGTGGAAAAAAGTGCCAGAGAATTGAAAAAAAAGGCTTGAATATCCTTTGGTTTTATGTTAGAATAAGCAACCGTGATATATTATTTCAGGACAGAATAGTGTTTCCCGACACGTTCTGCAATCCTTGTTCCCTGACCTGATCAGGGGGCCAAAAGACCAAAAGGAGGTACAACAAGCATGAACAAATACGAATTAGCATTAGTCGTTAATGCAAAGCTGGAAGATGAAGCTCGTGCGGCAGTAGTAGAAAAAGCAAAAGGCTATATCACCCGCTACAACGGAAACATCACAGAAGTTGAAGAATGGGGCAAGAAAAGATTAGCTTACGAGATCCAGAAAATGCGCGAGGGATATTACTACTTCATCCAGTTTGAGGCTGACGCTACAGCACCTGCTGAAATCGAGCGTCATGTCCGCATTATGGATAATGTATTAAGATATTTAGTTGTGAAAAAAGAGGCGTAATCCGCAGACCGCATATCAGAATCCATTTAAAATTACTGATTCTGAATAACGTATGTTTAAGTATTATATGAGGTGATGATATGAATAAAGTAATTTTAATGGGTCGTTTAACAAGAGATCCTGAGGTGAGATATTCCGCAGGAGACAACGCAACAGCAGTTGCAAGATATACGCTGGCTGTTGACCGTCGTTTTAAAAGAGACGGAGAGGCTACGGCTGATTTTATCGGCTGTGTAGCTTTTGGAAGACAGGCAGAGTTTGCAGAAAAATATTTCCGTCAGGGAATCAAGATCCTGGTAACAGGACGTATCCAGACCGGCAGCTATACTAACCGTGATGGAAACAAAGTCTATACCACAGATGTGGTAGTGGAGGAGCAGGAATTTGCAGAGAGCAAGGCTGTAAGCGACAGCCATGTGGGACGTGCTCCCGCAGGAGCGCCGACACCTTATGAAGCACCTTCTCCCAGTGCCGCGTCAGCAGATGGGTTTATGAACATTCCTGATGGAATTGACGAGGAGCTGCCCTTCAGCTAAGAGCGGCCAATATTGATAGGAGGTAAAGACCATGGCTTACGAAAAAGGTAATAGACCAGATTCTCCAATGAAGAGAAGAGGAGGACGCAGAAGAAAAAAAGTTTGTGTATTCTGCGGACAGGAAAACAACGAGATCAGCTACAAGGATGCAAATAAATTAAAAAGATACGTTTCTGAGAGAGGAAAAATCCTTCCCAGAAGAATCACAGGAAACTGTGCAAAGCATCAGAGAGCTCTGACTGTAGAAATCAAGAGAGCAAGACATATGGCTATCATGCCTTATGTACAGGACTAATTAAAAATGCGAGGCGTGCTGCTTGAGCAGCGCGCCTTATTTTTATCCTATAGGAAAGTCCTCTGGACTGCCCTATAGGATAAAAAAGTCTTCCGGGGGTGATGCACACGCGGCAGGGGAGTATTCCACAGGTAAATTAAAAGTTGTGCTGTTATTAAAATAATGGTATAATATATCAGAATATCTATTAATGGAGGACTGTTAAATCGCATTTTAATATGCATGCAGGTGAAGTTATGGACGGAAAAATAAAGATTAAAGGTCAGCTGAAATTTTACATGCAGTGGCCTATGATACTGACGGTTTTGCTGGTGTTCATGGACATTCTGGTGTTTACAGTTGACAGGAAAGCCGGAGGACTGGTAAGCATTTTTGTTGCGGCATATGTTTTAATTGTGGTTTTTCTGTATTTTCACAGCAGAGCAGTCATTATGAACGAATTGATCTCCTTCGCCACCCAATATGGGCAAGTTCAGAAAACCTTGCTGAAGGAATTCATCGTACCCTATGCACTGTTGGATTATAATGGAAAAATCCTGTGGATGAATGACGCTTTTGCGGCCCTTTCAGGAAAAAATCGGAGGTACCGGAAGTCAGTGACCAATCTGTTTCCGGAGCTGACCAAGGACAAACTGCCTACAGAGCGGGAGGCAGAGGTGACTTTCCAGTATGAAGAAAAAGATTACCGGGCAGTTATGCGGCCTATATCTATTCAGCGTCTGCTGGAGGAATCCGGACTGGTAGAGCCTGAGGGAAATAATGATCTTACGGCCCTGTATCTCTTTGATGAGACAGAGCTGAATCAGTATATCCGCCAGAAAGAAGATGAAAAGCTGGTTACAGGTCTTCTGTATCTGGACAATTACGAAGAAGCCCTTAACAGTGTGGAAGAAGTAAGGCGTTCTCTTCTGGTAGCTTTAATCGAGAGAAAGCTGAACAAATATTTCGGCGAGGTGGATGGGCTGATCAAAAAGCTGGAAAAAGACAAGTTTATTCTTGTAATGCGTCAGCGCTCTCTGGAAGAGTTAAAGAAAAAACGGTTTAATATTCTGGAGGATGTAAAGACTGTCAATATAGGAAATGACATGGCGGTGACCATCAGCATCGGTATTGGCATTAACGCCCCCAGTTACTCCCAGAATTACGAATATGCCCGTATTGCCATTGACCTGGCTCTGGGGCGCGGCGGTGACCAGGTGGTGATCAAGGACCGGGATCAGATGACTTATTTCGGTGGTAAATCTCAGCAGATGGGCAAGAGCACTCGTGTAAAGGCCCGTGTAAAAGCCCATGCCCTCCGAGAATTTATGGTGAGCAAGGATAAGGTAGTGGTTATGGGACATAAGATCCCTGATGTGGATTCCATAGGTGCCGGCATTGGTATTTACCGGGCAGCTAAGTCCTTGAATAAGAAAACCCACATTGTTGTAAATAATCCTACTATGTCTGTGCGTCCCATCATTCAGACTTTCAAGGATAATCCGGATTATGATGAAAATATGTTCATCAGCAGCGATGAGGCCAGAGATATTGTAGATGACAATACAGTAGTGGTGGTGGTAGACACCAATAAGCCCAGCTATACAGAGTGTGAAGACCTTCTCCACATGAGCAAGACCATTGTAGTCCTTGACCATCACAGACAGGGAAGTGAAGTGATCCAGAATGCAGTGCTTTCTTATATTGAGCCCTACGCTTCCTCAGCCTGCGAGATGGTTGCAGAAATCCTTCAGTATTTCTCGGATGACATACGGATTTACAACATAGAGGCGGACGCCCTGTATTCAGGAATTATTATTGACACCAACAATTTTACTTCCAAAACAGGCGTGCGTACTTTTGAAGCTGCTGCCTTTCTGAGAAGATGCGGCGCCGATGTGACCAGAGTAAGGAAGATGTTCCGGGATGATCTCCAGTCTTACCGGGCAAAGGCAGAGGCTATCCGCCATGTAGAAACCTACAAGGGATGTTTTGCCATAGCTGTCTGCCCTACAGAGGGCGTGGACAGTCCTACAGTTGTCGCTTCACAGGCGGCCAATGAACTGCTGAACATCGACAGTGTGAAAGCAACTTTTGTTCTGACAGATTATCAGAATAAGATTTTTATCAGTGCCAGGGCCATTGATGAGATAAACGTACAGCTTGTCATGGAACGTATGGGTGGAGGCGGCCATATCAATATGGCAGGCGCTCAGCTTCCGGGAGCTACAGTGGAAGAAGCAATCGCTCAGTTAAAAGAGACTCTTGACCAGATGATTCACGAAGGAGACATAGAGATATGAAAGTAATTTTAATCGAAGATGTAAAGTCCCATGGAAAAAAGGGGGACATTGTAAATGTAAGCGACGGCTATGCCAGAAACATGCTGTTTCCAAAAAAACTGGCAGTGGAGGCAACACCGAAGAACATTAATGAACTGAAACTCCAGAAAGCCCACGAAGAGAAGGTGGCAAAAGAAAATCTGGAGGCTGCCAAAGCCTTTAAAACAGAGCTGGAGACAAAAGAAGTAACGGTAAGTATTAAAGTAGGCGAGAATGGCAGGACCTTTGGCTCTGTGTCTACAAAAGAAATCGCAGAAGCCGCTAAGGAACAGCTGGGCTACGATATTGATAAAAAGAAAATGCAGCTTCCGTCTCCGATCAAGGAACTGGGAACTACCATGGTACCTGTAAAGCTCCATCCTAAAGTAACTGCACAGTTAAAAGTGGTTGTCAGAGAAGCTTAATGGGCGGACAAGTTATTGTCTGACTGAGAATATGGAGTTACGCTAGAAGGGAGTTTCCTCAGTATGGAAGAGGCATTGATGAAAAGGATACTGCCCCACAGTATGGAAGCGGAGCAATCGGTCATCGGTTCTATGATCATGAGCAGAGATGCTATTATCGAAGCCTCAGAGATCATTACCGGGGCAGATTTCTACCAGCAGCAGTACGGGATAGTATTTGAGGCTATGGTAGAGCTCCATGATGAGGGAAAAGCGGTAGATCTGGTAACCCTTCAGGAGAGACTGAAAGAGAAAGACCTGCCGCCGGAAATCTCCAGCATGGAATTTGTGCGGGATCTTCTTTCCGCAGTGCCTACCTCGGCAAATGTAAAATACTATGCAGAAATCGTGGCAGAGAAAGCTATGCTGCGAAAGCTGATCAAAACCACGGAGGAAATCAGCAACGCCTGTTATCTGGGAAAAGAAAAGACACAGGATATTCTGGAAGTTACGGAGAAAAAAATTTTTGACCTGGTCCAGAACAGGGGAAGCCAGGAATATGTGCCTATCCGCCAGGTGGTGCTGAACGCCATAGAAAAAATTGAGAAGGCTTCCAGAAATCAGGGAAGTGTTACGGGAATTCCCACCGGGTTTATCGATCTGGATTATAAGACCTCCGGATTTCAGCCCTCAGACCTTATACTGGTAGCGGCGAGGCCTTCTATGGGAAAGACGGCTTTTGTCCTGAACATTGCCCAGTATATGGCTTTTCACAACAATGTAACCGCTGCCATCTTCAGTCTGGAGATGTCTAAGGAACAGCTGGTAAACCGTCTTCTGGCCCTGGAGTCCAAGGTGGATTCTCAGAACATCCGTACAGGAAACCTGGAGGATGAAGAATGGGCCAAGCTGATAGAAGGGGCAAATGTTATCGGAAATTCCAATCTGATCATTGACGATAAGCCGGGCATTTCTATTTCAGAGCTGAGATCTAAGTGCAGAAAATATAAAATGGAGCATAATCTAGGTATTATCTTTATCGATTATCTCCAGCTGATGACTGGCAGCGGAAGAAGCGAGTCCAGGCAGCAGGAAATTTCAGATATATCCCGTTCCCTGAAAGCCCTTGCCAGAGAATTAAATGTTCCTGTAGTTGCTCTGTCACAGCTGAGCCGTGCAGTGGAACAGCGGCCTGATCACAGACCTATGCTTTCCGACCTGAGAGAGTCAGGAGCTATCGAGCAGGATGCCGATGTGGTCATGTTTATCTATCGTGATGATTATTATAATAAAGACTCTGAAAATAAGAATATTGCAGAGATCATCATCGCAAAACAGAGAAATGGTCCTATCGGTACGGTAAACCTGGTATGGATGCCCAATTATACGAAGTTTGTGAATATGAAAAAATAAAGAGCTGTCGCATTAGACAAAGTCGAGAATATTTATACATTTTATTGCTCAGTCTGCGCAGCTTTGAGCCTATGGTCTCAAAGCTGTGCTCGACAAATTCGCATAAAATGTATAAATATTCCTGATATATGTCTAATGTGACAGCTCTTTTTTACTGGAGGATCATTCGTCGTAGATGCTGACGATTTCTCCTTCCAGGATACGGTTCATGTTCTTTACTGCACAGAAGTTGCCGCACATACTGCAGGTGTCTTCTTTTTCCGGTTTTGCCTGAGCTCTGTAGCGTCTGGCTTTTTCAGGGTCAATGGACAGACGGAACATTTCTTCCCAGTCCAGATTTTTTCGGGCTGTACTCATCTGACGGTCCCAGTCGGCAGCTCCCTTAATGCCCTTTGCGATATCTGCAGCGTGGGCTGCGATCTTTGAAGCGATAATGCCTTCTTTTACGTCATTTACATCAGGGAGTCTCAAATGTTCTGCCGGAGTTACATAGCAGAGGAAGGAGGCGCCGTTGGCTGCTGCAATAGCGCCGCCGATAGCGGCTGTAATATGGTCATATCCAGGAGCAATATCGGTTACCAGAGGTCCCAGTACGTAGAAAGGCGCTCCCTGACAGATGGTCTGCTGTATTTTCATGTTGGCCTCAATCTGATTCAGAGCCATATGTCCCGGCCCTTCGATGATTACCTGGACATCTTTTTCCCAGGCCCGTTTGGTCAATTCTCCCAGAGTCACCAGTTCTTCAATCTGAGAGATATCTCCTGCGTCTGCAATACATCCAGGCCTGCAGGCGTCTCCCAGGCTCAGAGTTACATCGTATTCCCTGCAGATATCCAGGATATGGTCGTAGTGCTCATAGAAAGGATTCTCTTCACCGGTCATTTCCATCCAGGCAAAGATAATGGAGCCTCCTCTGGAAACGATATTAGTAAGACGTTTATTTTTCTTGAAACGTCCGGCGGTAGCTTTATTGATCCCTACATGGATGGTCATAAAGTCCACTCCGTCTTTGGCATGCATCTCTACAATATCAATCCATTCTTTGGAAGTGATTTCCTTCAGGGGTTTGTGATAGTAGACAACGGCATCGTAGATAGGAACAGTTCCGATGATTGCAGGGCACTGGGCAGTGAGTTTTCTCCGGAATTTCTGGGTATCACCGAAGGAACTAAGGTCCATAATGGATTCTGCCCCCATTTTTACTGCGTCATTTACTTTTTCAAGTTCCATATCCAGGTCTTTCCAGTCTCTGGAAGTACCAAGATTTACATTGATTTTTGTTTTCAGCATAGAGCCGATAGCATTAGGCTCCAGGCAGGTATGGAGCTTGTTGGCAGGAATCACGGCCTTTCCCTGGGCCATCAGCGCCTGAAGCTCTCTGACATTTATTTGTTCCTTTTCTGCCACTGCCTCCATCTGAGGGGTGATAATTCCCTGGCGGGCAGCGTCCATCTGTGTTGTATAGCTCATAGGTTTCCTCCCATTAAATATTGCCGGAGAATTTCTGAAGGATGTGAGTAAAATGATGATTCCCTGGCGGGCAGTGCTCCGCCGGTGGGATTCTGACTGGAGAACATTTCTGCAAAACCCGAAGGACTTTTCTATAGAAAAAATCTGCACCTAAATAGGGTGCAGATATAGAAATACTCCATGTATGCTATATAACACTCCCTACGTTGGCATGATCCAAATCAGGTAATACAGGTCGAAGTCTCAGGCGCTTCCTCTCAGCCCTTCAGGGCTCCCTGGCTGTTTTTCTTAGTGTATCATCCAGGATAGGACTTGTCAACGCTTTTTGTCGAACATATTTTCTTGCATTTCAGGACAGGTCTGCTATAATTGTTGGAGAGAAAATGTGAAAGGGGTCAGTATATGGAGGAGACCATTTACTCAGTTTCTCAGGCAGTAAAGTTTTTGGAGGTTCAGTCCCATGTGCTGCGGTACTGGGAGGAAGAACTGAAATTGCCGATAAAGAGAAATGAGATGGGACACAGATACTACACCCGATGGGATATTCAGGTATTCCTGAGTATAAAGGAACTGAAGAAAAGGGGGTATTCTCTGAAGGAGATTGGAGAACTGACGCCCTTTTTCTACAAAAATGAGACTCTCAGGAAGGACAGGACCGGAGAAAAGAAAAAGACAGAGGGAGCTCAGAGAAAAAAAGAACAGGGAAAAATCCCTCCGGAATTTATGGAGCTTATCAGCCGGCTTGTAGAGCAGCGGCTTCAGGAACAGAATTCAGAGGAAGCCCGTTATAAAAGACTGGACCAGCGAATCAGAGACTGTCAGCAGTCCAGAAGAGAGGTGGCTGCGTCGGCGGAGAAAAAAGGCCAGGGAAAGAGAAGGCTGCTGGGAAGGACCGGAAGGAAAAAGAATTAGCAGAAAAGGAGTTGTGGAATTGATATGTGCCATGGCTCCTTTTTTATCTATAGGAAAGTCCCTTTCTCTATAAAACAAAAAAAAGACTGGTACACAAAATCCTGTGTACCAGTCAGCATATGTAAATAATTAGCCTTCTACAATAGCTTCTGTAGGACATACACTTGCGCATGTTCCGCAGTCAACACATGTATCAGCGTCGATTACATATTTGGAATCTCCTTCAGAAATAGCTTCTACTGGACATTCTCCTGCGCATGTTCCGCAGCTTACACATTCGTCTGTAATTACGTATGCCATGGTTGTACCCTCCTTTATAATTCTGAATATGTAATTCAGTTACTACGCTTATTCTAATATATTTATTTCAAGAATACAAGTCTTAAATTCGGTACAATACATGGGAATCTTATTATTGACTGTACGGGTAGTGCACTAACAGGTTATGTGACCGAAAATGGATAAAAACAGTTGAATATACTGGGAAAAGGGATTATAATAAAACAGAAAAAATTTTAAGGAGGAAATATCCATGAAAGTAACACCAGAGATGACAATCGGTGAATTGATCCGTTTAGATGAGAATATCGTTCCAATTTTAATGAGAGCCGGTATGCACTGCATCGGATGCCCTTCTGCTCAGGGAGAGTCTCTTGCAGAGGCCGCTATGGTTCATGGAATTAACGGAGATATGTTAGTTGCTCAGATCAACGACTACCTGGAAAATAAATAATTCCATATTCGGAGAGAAGAAAATGCAAAATCAGCCTTTTCATGTCAGAGACATAAAAAGGCTGATTTTTGTGTCCTTGGAAAACAGACATCTTAAATCTGGGCCAGCTTGCTTAAGGCAGAGTTCGCTATCATGCAGCCGCCGTGTTCCATTAAGAAGGCTTCCTTAGCCGCTGAGGAAGAGTGGCCTTTTCCGTATTCGGAAAGCATATTGCAGACCTTATTGAAATCTTCAGGAGAAGTTCCAGCCTGATGGAGGATCAGGGAGTAGGAACCATTCTTCTCGTCTTTATACAGAGCGCTTTCACCGGTGAAGAAGTTATTTAACCCATGGGCAGCCTCAATCACTGCATCTAAAGTGGGGAAAGTGTACTCCCGCATAAGGTTTACGGAAATAGCCGGCTCTGCCGGTTTGGAAGATGCAGGTGAAGCCGGACTTTTTTCTTTTTTCCGGTTTTCTGCAGCCTTGGATTTTGCTTCATAGATTTTTTTGAAGATATCCAGGATATCATCAGCACCCTCCAGCTCTATGCCAGTGCCCTCGGAACTGCCGTTTCCGGAGCTTCCGAAAGGTGTAAATTTAGAAAAACGAGTATCCAGTTCTTCAGGGTCTTCTACCTTGGATATTATTAAGATAATACTGTCTGATGAAACGGGAATTGCTTCAATCATCAGTGGAATATTGTCAGCTTCAAAACCAAATTCTGTATTAGCCTGCTGCATCATATCGCGGAAAAGATCTTTTGCCTTTTCACTGCCGTAGGCCAGTTCGCTGAGTCTGATATGTCTTTCTTCAAGGTCAGATTTAGTAAGAGTACAGCGGATTTGGTTTTCGTTAATCTTTTCTATTTTCATTTTTAGTCACATCCTATCTAATATGATTCATTAAGATGCTATTTTCCATTTCATATTATATACTATGCAACACAAGCTTGTAAAGAAGGAAATACTTGCTATTGCCGGAGGATAATGGTATAATGACTTTCAGATAGAGAAGGCGGTTCTGTATCTTATTACAGAAAGGGGTGAAAACTTCAGCAGCCTTCGGGATTTTCAGATTGTTCTTTTCAGATTCATTGTCGCAGCATTCTGCTGCAAGCGGAGGATACGTTCTGTATTGCCGCATATTTCCAGGCAGGAGACAGGAATAACGCTATATTTGTGTCATCAGAAATCAGACAGAGAGTTTTGCAGAGAGTGATTTTAACAGGGACAGCCTCCTCTATCGGCTAAAGGAGTTTTAAATGGAGAGGATTATGCGGGAAAGGAGCTGCAGGTGAAATAATATATCACGGGAAAACCTGCGTTAAAAAGAATGAAGAAAAAAGAAAGACAAAGACTCCATCGGGAACTGCAGATATATTGCAAAAAGGGGATTCCACTGCTCTTAAACGGGAAGCAGACCACAGCAAAACAAATAGAGAAGGCATGTCAGATTGCAGAGATGGGAGAATATATGCGGGATTATATACAAGATGAACAGGGAAAGATTCAGGGATTGTCCTTTGATTTTATTGGAGAAACCGGCTTTCAATTGTATACAAAATAGAAAAAAACTGAAAAATTCATGAAATCCTGGAAGAAAATAATGACGGCGAGGAAAAATATGCTATAATACACATGAGCCAAAAGATAATGAAGAGGAGCTGAAATATGGCAAAAAAAAGTAGAAGAAGGAGAAGGAGGCGCAGCAGCAGGCTGGCTCCGGTTCTGGTCGCTTTGCTTCTGATCATTTTAGTGGGAGCAGCGGGAGTGATCACAAGTGCCATACGGCGATATACTCCCTCAGATGCCAGGATGGATTTAGCAGACTATTATCAGCAGGGAGCCGCAAATGAATTATCCCTGGTTTTACAAGATAGCATAAGTACTTCCAAAGGGAAAATAGAGGATGGGATTGCATACATTCCTTATCAGGTGATAACAGAGGAACTGAACGGAAGATTTTACTGGGACCAGGAAACCCAGCAGATGTTGTATACACTGCCCACGGAAATCATGGAGATACAGCCGGAAAGCAGCAGTTATACCAGAGAAGGGGAAACAGTCACAGAAAACTATCCAATTGTAAGGCAGATAGACGGAGAATACTATATTGCACTTGATTTTTTGGAACAATATATGAAAATTCAGGGAACCGTCTATGAGAATCCGGCAAGAGCCGTGATCCTTTACAAATGGGAATCTGTCCGTACAGTAGAATCCAGCAAAGAGACTCAGGTACGCTATCAGGGAGGGATCAAAAGTCCGATCCTGAAAGATGTGGAAGCCGGAGAACAGATGATTTTACTGGAAGAGCTGGATAATTGGTCCAGGGTAATGACTGAAGATGGAATTGACGGATATGTGGAAAACAGCGCTCTGTCATCAGCAAAAGAGACAGAATATACCTATACAGGCAGCTATGAGGAAAACTTTACCAGTTTGACCAGGGATCATAAGATTAATCTGGCCTGGCATCAGGTTACTTCAGAAGCTGCAAATCAGGCTTTTGCCGCAGATACCCAGAATATGACGGGAGTAAATGTAATTTCCCCCACCTGGTTTTCTGTAACCAGTACCCAGGGGAATATTTCTTCTCTTGCAAGTGAAGATTATGTGCGGCAGGCCCATGAGAAAGGTCTGGAAGTATGGGGACTGATTGATAATTTTAATGAAAATGTGAGCACCCTGGAAACTCTTTCTGTCCGCAGTGCAAGACAGCATATCATTGATATGTTGATTTCAGAAGCAAAGCGGGTGGATATGGATGGGATTAATGTGGATTTTGAGTCGCTGACAGAGGAAGAAGCTGTCCATTTTATCCAGTTTATAAGGGAGCTTTCTGTTGCCTGCAGGAATAACGGGCTGGTTTTGTCTATAGACAATCCAGTGCCCCAGTACACGGCTTTCTATAACCGCAGGGAACAGGGAATTTTGGCTGATTATGTGATCATCATGGGATATGACGAGCACACAGTTGGCTCTGAAACAGCAGGATCTGTTGCATCTCTCCCATTTGTGGAAGAAGGGATTACCCAGACACTTTCAGAAGTGCCTAAGGAGAAGGTGATCAACGGTGTGCCTTTCTATACCCGGCTGTGGACAGAGGCTAATAATGGAACAGTGACCAGTGAAGTCTGTAGTATGGACCAGGCAGATGCCTATGTAGAACAGTATGGCATGGAGGTGTACTGGAATACCGATATGTCACAAAATTATGCGGAGGCAACTGTGGACAATAAAGTCCTGAAAATGTGGCTGGAAGACGAGGAGTCTCTGGAGGAAAAAATGAAACTTATCCAGGAATATGATCTGGCCGGTGTGGCTGAATGGAAGCTTGGCTTCCAGCGAGATGATGTCTGGGCCATTATCAGTAAATATGTACAATGAGAAAGATAAGAGGTGGAGTGTTATGGCAGAATACGAAATGTTTAAGACAACTCTCATGGGAGGCTACGATAAGGAAGAGGTTCAGGAGCAGATACAGAAGCTGAAGGACGAGATGGCAGAGCAGCAGGAAGCATATAAAAAGCAGATTGAAGAAAAAGATGCCAGAATCACGGAACTTCAGAAGCGTATTGAGCTGAAAGAAGAATATCAGGTACGATTGGAAGAAGACATTAAGGAAAAGTACCAGAAATATATCGATAACTATGAGAGTATCGGTAAGCTGGTGTTTGAGGCTCAAGTAAAGGCAGACACCATGGAAAGAGAAACCAGAGAAAAATGTGAGAAAATGCTTCAGGACGCTGAGGCAGAGGCAAAACGCAAGGTAGAATCTGTTCAGTCCGAGATTGATGATAAACTGATGGAAGGCAAGAAAAAGTATCTGGCTGTCCAGGAAGAAATGAATGGGATCGTAGAGCTGATCAACCAGGCCCAAAAGAGATTTATGTCCTCGTATAAGGAAGTCCATCAGATCATCAGCAGCATGCCTACTTCCTTAAATGACCTTGAAGAGGAAGTGGAACTTGAACTGAAAGAGCTGAAGAACGGAGAGGACAGAAAAGCGGATCAGGAGGAAGAAGAACTCCACCTGGGAGATACTCAGGAACTGGATTTTCTGGATGCCATGGAGGATATTGCAGAGCTGGAAGAATTTGATGAAGAAGATGAAGAGGAAGATGAGGACAGCAAGCTGGCCCTTCAGATTTCCAAACTTCTCAGCGAAGAAGACGAAGCTATGCTTGAAGAGGAACTGGAAGACCTGTAAATCTACTATTAGAATAAGGCTGCTTTGAAAGGCGGGAGTATCGGAAAAGAATCCGGTATTCCCGCTTTGTGATATTTACTCAGTTCTATATGAAAAAATGTTAATCAAACATGGAAATATTTTGGGAAAAGGTTGAATTTTTCCATAAATTTTTATAAGATTAATATATTACTAATTATTCTAAAAGGTGGAAGGTTATGATTACGATTAAGGAGATTGCCAAACAGCTTGGCGTCAGCCCTACAACAGTTTCCAATGTAATAAATGGCAGGACAGAGAAAATGTCTGAGCAGACCCGCATGCGGATTGAGGAGATGCTGATAAAAAATCATTATGTTCAGGAAAACAAAGGTGGAAGAGGCAGCCAGGATGAATTAAAACTGGTGATAGTGGAATTCTTTTTCGGTGTAAGAGAACATATTTATACAGATCCTTTCTGTGCAGAACTTTTGGAGGCTATAGAAAAAGAACTGGAAAAAACAGGAAGAAATGTGGTATGTAGTACGGTTTATAGTGAAGATGAGTTTCTAAAAAAGCTTTCCGCCCACAATGTGGAAGGGAGTATTATCCTGGGATGTGATCCCGGCAGATGTGAGGCTCTCTGCAAGAGGACGGCAAAACCACTGGTATTCGTGGATTGCGGAGAGGGAAATTATGATAATATCGGCCTACAGGACCGGGAGGGCGCCAGGGAACTTACTTCTTATCTGCTCAAACAGGGACATAGAAAGATTGCTTTTTTCTGTGATCAGGAAAAGCCCTTGGCCAGCAATCAGGCCAGGCTGAGGGGATATCAGGAGGCATTGGAAAAACAAGGGGTTCCCTATTCCCAGGAGGACTATCATTTCCTTCCCCAGGAAAAAAACCTTCGTTATGAGGTTTTGCGGAGGTTTGCCAAAACAGCCAGGGAGAAAGGATACACGGCGGCATTCTTTGCAGCAGACCTCTATGCTAATGAAGCTGTGAGCGTGTTCTTTTCAAAAAATCTCTGGGTGCCGGAGGATATTTCGGTGGTAGGTTTTGATGACAATGTTTATGCACGGCTGTCCAGGCCTACTCTTACTACAGTGCGCCAGTCCCCTACAGACAAGGGAAGAGAAGCTGTGAAACTCCTTTTGAAGAGAATTTATGGGCAGAAAGTCATGGTGCACAGCATGGAACTGCCTACGGAGCTGATTGTAAGGGAAAGCGTGCGGAATATCTGGAAACGCCAGAATGTTGTATAAAAGAGCATATCCCCCTGTATTTTGACCAAAGATGGAAAGTATCCGTATAGGATGCATATATTCCAGACAGGGTAAAATACAGGGGATTTTTAACAAAATGCACAAAAAAGCTGTAAAAAACTTGTAAAGTAATGTAGTTTTTTGCAACACTTATTGAAAAACCTCACAAAACTAATTAGGCTTATATTCAGTAAGTAAAACGTGAAGGAGAAGACCATGGAAAAAGTGACTAGAAAATGGTGGGAAACATCGGTTATTTATCAAATTTATCCAAGAAGTTTTTATGACAGCAACGGAGATGGGATCGGAGATATTCAAGGTATTATCCGGAAGCTGGATTATCTTGAAAAACTGGGAATTGACGCCATCTGGCTTTCACCTGTGTATAAATCCCCCCAGGACGATAATGGATACGATATCTCAGACTATCAGGATATTGATCCTATTTTCGGAAATATTCAGGATATGGAGGAACTTATCCAGAAAGCAAAGGAGAAGAACATCCGTATTATCATGGACCTGGTTTTGAATCATACGTCGGACGAGCATCCATGGTTTATAGAGGCCAGAAAGAGTAAGGATAACCCTTATCATGACTATTATGTGTGGAGAGATGGGGTGGAAGGAGTCTATCCAAATGAGCTGAAATCTGCGTTCTGCGGACCTGCCTGGGAGTGGGTGCCAGAGTGCCAGCAGTATTATCTCCATCAGTTTTCTGTAAAACAGCCTGATCTGAATTGGGAGAATCCAAGACTTCGTCAGGAAATCTATAAGATGATCAACTGGTGGATGGAAAAAGGTGTAGGCGGTTTCCGTCTGGATGTCATTGACCTTATCGGAAAAGAGCCAGATAAAATGGTAATGGCAGAGGGAAAGATGCTTCATCCTTACCTGAAGGAAATGAGCAGGGAAACTTTCCAGAAAGGAGACCTAGTAACGGTAGGAGAGGCCTGGAGTGCTACACCAGAAAGAGCTATGCTTTACAGCAATCCAGATGGAAGCGAACTTTCTATGGTCTTCCAGTTTGAACATATGGTACTGGACCAGGTACCTGGAAAAGAAAAATGGGACCTTAGAGAACTGCCTTTCCTGGAGTTTAAACAGGTTTTTGAAAAATGGCAGACAGCCCTTTATAACAAAGGCTGGAATAGCCTTTTTCTGAACAACCATGACCTGCCCAGAGCTGTTTCACGGTTTGGAGACGATGGAAAATACAGGATAGAATCTGCCAAGATGCTGGCTACCTGTCTTCATGGAATGCAGGGAACCCCGTATATCTATCAGGGTGAAGAACTGGGAATGACAAATGTTCAGTTTGACATTCAGGAATACAGAGATATTGAACTTCTTAATATGTACAAAGAACGGATAGAACAGGGATACAAAGAAGAAGATGTGATGCGTTCTGTCTATGTGAAGGGAAGAGATAACGCCAGAACTCCCATGCAGTGGAATGAGGGGCCAAATGCAGGATTTACAGAAGGTACTCCCTGGATACGGTGTAATCCGAATTATACCATGATCAATGCTGAGGAAGCGCTGATCGATCAGGATTCTATATTCTATTATTACCAGAAACTGATCAGGCTGAGAAAAACAGAGCCTATCCTCACAGAAGGGAAATTTCAGCTTCTTCTTAAAGATGACCCATGTATTTTTGCATATACAAGAACTACGGAGAGAGAACAGCTTTTAGTATTATGTAACTTTAAAGGACAGGAGGTTTCGTATGAACTCCCAGACACATGGAATGGCCAGGAAGTCCTGATTTCCAACTATGCAGAAGAGGGATCTTTTGGAACTCTGCGTCCTTTTGAAGCTAAAATGATCATCATCAGGAAAGGGGAATGAGAAGATGAGAAGAAAGAAAATTGCCGCTGTCAGTGTTACCCTGGCAGGAATCATGGCGGCAGCAGGAGTAATGTCCGGGTGCAGTCTCTCAGGGGGAGACAACGGAAAAATCCGGATTGAAATGATTCAGTACAAACAGGAAGCAGTGGGCGTGTTTGAGGAACTGGAGAAAAAGTTCAATGAGACCCATGACGACATTGAACTGGTGATCGACTCTCCAAACGATGCGACGACGATTATGAAGACCAGGTTTATCCGTGAGGACTATCCGGATATTATCGGTATCGGCGGCGATATGAACTATTCAAACTTCCTGGATGCAGGACTTTTGATGGATATTTCTGACTATGAAGGACTGGACAGTATCAAACAGGCGTATCTGGACATGGATAAAGAACTGGAACTGGTGCCTCAGGAAGGCGTATATGCGGTACCTTATGCAGCCAATGCCGCTGGTGTGCTGTATAACAAGGACATTTTTGATGAGTATGGCTGGGAAATCCCCACTACCTGGGACGAATTCCTGGCACTGTGCGAGGATATCCAGGCGGAAGGCCTTCAGCCTTTCTTCTTTGGATTCAGAGATACCTGGACCTGTCTGGCACCGTGGAATGCCATTGCTGTAGACCTGGTGGATTCTGATATCTGCTCCCAGGTAAACCGAGGGGAAGCCAACTTTACAGATAACTACCGGGAAGTTGCGGAAAAGACCAGAGCACTTCTGGATTATGCCCAGGACGATCCTTTTGCTTACAGCTATAATGATGCCTGTACGGCATTTGCCAGAGGGGAAGCGGTTATGTATCCTATCGGAAGTTATGCGGTTCCTCAGATCCAGTCTGTAAATCCGGATATCAACATTGACTCTTTTGTAATGCCCGCAAGTGAGGACGCTTCTGTGAATAAACTGAACTCCGGTAATGACCTGCAGTTTTCTGTGCTGGCAGAGTCTGAGCATAAGGAGGCTGCTTACGAAGTTCTGGACTTCCTGCTGGAGGATGAGAACGTTCAGTTCTATCTGGACGACCAGAACGCAGTTCCCTGTAAGGAGGGAGACTTTGAACTGGCTCCAATGCTGGATGGTATGAAGACTTACATCGAAGATGGATATCTGGCGGATTATCAGGATCACCACTATCCAAGTGAGATGGCTGTAGATGCTATGATCCAGACCTATCTGCTGGACGACAGCGAAAACGCAACAGATACTTTCCTGGAGAGATTTGACACAGAGTGGGTAAGGTATAACCGTGATACGATCCGAAATCTGGAAGAGTACATGGAAGAGCATCCGGATGCAGAATAGGAGGAAGTTAAGATGAAGAAAAAGATGGGAAACAGAGAGAAAACATTTCTGTGCATTACAATTCCGATTTTGATTTTATTCTTTATGTTTAATACACTTCCGTTGATCAGAGGTGTGATTTACAGTTTTACAAACTATAAAGGCTATGGAACTTATGACTTTGTAGGATTCAGAAACTATGTAGATCTGTTTCAGGATTCCAGAGTTGGAAAGTCTTATCTGTTTACCTTTAAATTTGCCATTGTCAGTACCATTGTCACCAACGTGGTCAGCCTGATCCTGGCTCTGGGACTGAACAGTAAGATCAAAGGGAAAAGTGCTCTGAGGGGAATCTACTTCATTCCTAACGTACTGGGCGGACTGGTTGTAGGTTATATTTTCAGCTTTATCTTTACCTATATCCTTCCTACAGTGGGACAGAAGCTGGGAATCGGTTTCCTTTCCAGCAGTATGCTTTCAAGTGAAAGCAGCGCATGGCTGGCCATCGTATTTGTAGCATGCTGGCAGTCTGTGGCAATGAATACTATTATTTATATTTCCGGTCTTCAGACTGTGCCGGAGGATGTATATGAGGCAGGCTCTATTGACGGAGCTACCGGATGGTCGAAATTCAAGAATCTGACTTTCCCGCTGATCATTCCCTTCTTCTCCATTAATATGGTACTGTGTATGAAGAACTTCCTGATGGTATTTGACCAGATCATGGCTTTGACAAAAGGCGGTCCTGCACAGAGTACAGAGTCTATCTCTTACCTGATCTACAACAACGGTATGAGCGGCGGACAGTTTGGTTTCCAGAGTGCCAATGCGGTAATCTTCTTTATCGTAATCGTGGTAATCTCAGTAGCACAAATGAAATTTACAGGAAGTAAGGAGGAGCAGTTATAATGAATAGAAAAGGAAATAAACAGACGGCACGTACAAACTGGCCGATTACCATTCTCTTGATCATCGGCTGCTTAACCATCTTCTTTCCATTGTATATGACCATCATCATTGCCTTTAAGCAGCCTTCTGAAATGACCAATGACATTGCAGGAGCACTGGCATTCCCAAGCTCCTGGAGTTTCAGCAACTTTGCTCAGGCTATGGAAGTTACCGATTTCTGGAACTCTCTGGCAAACAGTGTGCTGATCACGGTGATTGCTATTGTCCTGGCAGTAATCATCCATTCTCTGGCAGGATATGCTATAGGCAGAAGCATGGCACACAGCAAAGTTTACAGCTTCATCTATCTTTACATTGTAAGCGGTATGTTCGTACCTTTTGCAATCCTGATGATGCCTGTTGTAAAGCTGACGGCACAGATGGGACTGGCAAACAGAGTGGGCGTTATTTTGTTGTATACGGTATTCTATATGCCTATGAACCTGCTGCTGTACTCCGGCTATCTGAAAAATATCCCTCTGGCTCTTGAGGAAGCAGCAAGAGTAGACGGAGCAACCACATGGAAGACTTACTGGAGTATTATCTTCCCGGTTATGAAACCCATGCATGCAACTGTAGCAGTTCTCACTGCTCTGGGAACCTGGAACGACGTTATGACTCCTCTGGTCATCCTTTCCGGAACCGATGTAAACACACTGCCTCTGGCACAGTTAAACTTCCAGACACAGTTCGGTACAAACTACAACCTGGCCTTTGCATCTTACCTGCTGGCCCTGATTCCGATTCTGATCTTCTATCTGGTATGCCAGAAACAGATCCTTAACGGTGTTGTAAATGGTGCTGTAAAATAATGAAATAGAGATACGGATAAGCTGCCGTTTGCAGGACAGGTCCTGCAGCCGGCAGCTTTTCTGTTCTGCGATGCTGCAGCGGACTGCTGGATTCCCCATTAGGGAGTAAGGAAAACACTGGAACCATTCTGCATATATTTAACAGACAGCAGAATAAGGAGAAACCCTATGGGGAGAAAATGGATAAAAAGGATTATGGCTGGGGTAATGCTCTGTGCCATATATCTCCTTTCCAGAGAGGGGGCTGTCCTGACAGCCCAGGAAAAAACAGAGAATCCGGGAGCAATCGTTATAGACAGCGGACACGGAGGGATTGATCCGGGAGTAGTGGGGATTGACGGACTGGAAGAAAAAGGGATTAACCTGAAAATCGCCGGTTTCCTGGGGGAATATCTGGAAGCGGAGGGATATGAGGTTGTTTTTACAAGAGAGGATGATACAGGATTGTATGATGAGGACAGCAGGAATAAAAAGAATCAGGACCTGAAGAACCGCTGTACCCTTATTGAAGAAACAGCCCCCCTTCTCACAGTCAGTATTCACCAGAACAGCTACCAGGATGAAAGTGTCTGCGGACCTCAGGTGTTTTATTATGCAGATTCAGAGGGCGGAAAGGCACTGGCGGAGTGTATCCAGGAAACGATGAACGAACAGCTGGAGATTCAAAGGCCCAGAAAGGCAAAAGCAAACAATTCCTATTACCTTCTAAAGAAAAGCAAGGGTATCGTAAATATTGTAGAGACCGGATTTCTCACCAATTCCAGAGAGGCAGAACTGCTTCAGACAGAGGAGTATCAGAGAAAATGTGCCCAGGCGATTTCCGACGGTATCTTAAAATTTCTAAAAACGGTGGAAATGAAAGGAACAGATGTGGTATGATAAGTCTGAATTGTAAGAAACTAAGGAAGAAGAGGTTTTAAGGTGAATACAACAGTAGTCACAGTAGATAAAGAGCATCCGGACAGAAAAGTAATAGAAAGAGCCGGCCAGATCTTAAAATCCGGCGGGCTGGTAGCTTTTCCTACAGAAACTGTTTACGGTCTGGGCGGAGACGGGCTGAATCCAAGTTCTTCTCAAAAAATCTACCAGGCCAAAGGCAGACCCTCGGATAACCCTCTGATCATACACATTGCGGATCTGGAGAGCCTTGATAAGATTGTAAAGAAAATCCCTCCGAAGGCCCAAAAGATGGCAGAAGCCTTCTGGCCAGGGCCGCTGACTATGATCTTTGAAAAAAGCAATCTGGTGCCTTATGAAACCACAGGAGGACTGGAGAGCGTGGCTGTGCGGATGCCCAGTCATCCGGTGGCGGCAGCTTTGATAAAGGCGGGAGGAGGCTATGTTGCCGCTCCCAGCGCCAATACTTCCGGGCGGCCCAGTCCTACTCAGGCTGCCCATGTCCGGGAGGACCTGGAGGGAAAGATTGATATGATCATCGATGGGGGCAGCGTAGGTATTGGGCTGGAGTCCACCATTGTAGATTTTACTGAGGAGGAGCCGGTGATCCTTCGCCCCGGATACATTAATCAGGAGATGATGGAAACAGTCATCGGCCAGGTAAAAATGGATAAAGGCCTGTTGATCACAGATGAGAAGGTGCGGCCAAAGGCTCCGGGAATGAAGTACCGGCATTATGCACCCAGAGCCCCTCTTACCATTGTACAGGGAAAAGAGGCGGAGACAGTGGCCTACATTAATGAACAGTGTGAAAAACTGGCAGAGCAGGGAAAAAAAGCAGGTGTTATCGCCACAGATGAGACCAGGGAGAAGTATCAGGCCTCAGTGGTAAAGAGTATCGGGAGCAGGCAGGAGGAAGAAGGTATTGCCCGGCATCTTTTCAGTATTCTGAGAGAATTCGATGAAGAGGATGTGGAGGCAATCTTTTCGGAATCTTTTGACACACCCAGGATGGGACAGGCCATTATGAACCGGCTTTTGAAAGCGGCAGGCCATCATATAATTGAACTGTCAGACTAAAGGCGCTCTTTTTGCAGGAGCCCTGAATATAAAAAAGAGGAGGATGCATATGATAGCATTGGGATGTGACCATGGCGGTTATGAACTGAAACAGGAGATCATAAAATATCTGGAGGAAAAAAAGATTCCTTATAAAGACTTTGGATGCGACAGCACCCAGTCTGTAGATTATCCTATCTACGCCAGAAAAGTAGGGAGAGCTATACAGAGCGGCGAATGCGAGAAAGGGATTCTGATCTGCGGAACAGGAATCGGCATTTCTATTGCTGCAAATAAGATGAAAGGAATCCGGGCGGCGCTGTGTACAGACTGCTTCAGCGCAGAGGCCACCAGGCAGCATAATGACGCCAATATTCTGGCTCTGGGTGGAAGAGTAGTAGGACCCGGCCTGGCAGTAAAGATCGTAGATACCTTCTTGCATACAGAATTTTCTCATGATGAGCGTCATCAGAGAAGGATCAACCTGATCGAAAGTGATGAATAAAACAGGAAAAACAGACTGGAGATAAAGGAGAATAAAAATGGGAAAAGTGTTAGTAATGGAGCACCCGCTGATCCAGCATAAAATCGGAATTATCAGAAGGAAAGAGACAAGCTCAAAAGAGTTCCGAGAGCTGGTGAGCGAGGTGGCCATGTTTATGGCCTATGAAGCCACCAGAGAACTGAAGCTGACAGATGTGGAAATAGAGACGCCTATCACAAAAACAGTGGTGAAAGAGCTGGCAGGAAAGAAAATGGCAGTAGTGCCCATTCTCCGTGCCGGTCTTGGTATGGTAGAAGGAATGCTGTCCATGGTTCCTGCTGCAAAGATAGGCCATATTGGTCTGTACCGTGATCCTGAAACTTTAAAGCCTGTGGAATATTACTGTAAGCTGCCTGCTGACTGTGGAGAGAGGGAAGTTTTTGTCACTGATCCTATGCTGGCCACAGGAGGTTCTGCAGTGGCAGCCATTTCCATGCTGAAAGAAAAAGGCGTAAAAAATATCCACTTTATGTGTATCATAGCAGCTCCGGAGGGTGTAAAGGCTCTTACAGAAGCCCATCCGGATGTGGACATCTATATTGGCGCGTTGGATGACCATCTGAATGACCACGGTTACATCGTTCCCGGACTGGGAGACGCAGGAGACCGGATCTTTGGTACAAAATAGACAAGGAGTGAAGAAAATGTCAGAAAAAAGACAGGACTATATATCCTGGGACGAATATTTTATGGGAGTTGCAAAACTGTCAGGAATGCGTTCCAAAGATCCTAATTCACAGGTGGGCTCCTGTATTGTCAGTCAGAATAATAAAATCCTTTCTATGGGCTACAACGGTTTTCCCATGGGATGCTCTGATGATGAATTCCCCTGGGCCAGAGAAGGAGAGGACTTTGATACCAAATATTTTTATGTGACACACAGTGAGCTGAATGCTATCCTCAATTACAGAGGGGGCTCTCTGGAAGGGGCAAAACTTTATGTATCCCTGTTCCCCTGTAATGAATGTGCCAAGGCCATTATCCAGGCAGGGATCAAGACCATTGTATACGGCAGCGATAAATACGGGGACACTCCGGCAGTGAAAGCCTCTAAGAGAATGCTGGATGCTGCAGGAGTCCGGTACTATCAGTACAGCCCAACAGGACGAAAGATAGAGCTGGAATTGTAGAAGGTCTGGTCTTGACAAAAAAGAGAAATTCCAATAAAATGGGGCAAAGAGATAAAAGAAAAATGGCGATGAAAAGGAATAGTACCTGTTCGGAATGGCACAGAGAGAGGACCGCTGGTGGAAGGTTCTCCCGGGAAGACAGGGAACCGGCCTTGGAGCTGCCTGTGAGGAGCAGGACGCGGGCTTTGGCGTTAGAAAAGCATAAAGAGGGCGGCAGAAAAACAGCCGTCAAGAAGGGTGGTACCGCCGAATCCAAGACATCGGTCCCTGTTTGGGGATACGGTGTCTTTTTTGTTCTGCAGGAATGCCCTATAGAATAAAAATTCTCCTGGGATTTAGAGCGGGACGCCTATGTATTGTCTTAGGAGGAAATCATTAAAAAGGAGTAGAAAAATGGCAAAGGATAAGAAGTTTGTAAAAGAGATTACCTCTATGGAGGAAGATTTTGCCCAGTGGTATACAGACGTAGTGAAGAAAGCTGAGCTCATCGATTATACCAGTGTAAAGGGATGTATGGTGATCAAACCGGCAGGATATGCTATCTGGGAAAACATCCAGCATGAGCTGGACAGAAGGTTTAAGGAAACCGGAGTGGAAAACGTATACCTTCCAATGTTTATCCCGGAAAGTCTTCTTCAGAAGGAAAAGGATCATGTAGAAGGCTTTGCCCCTGAGGTAGCCTGGGTGACCCACGGCGGGATGGAGCCTCTTCAGGAAAGACTCTGCGTACGTCCAACTTCAGAAACCCTGTTCTGCGACCTGTATTCAAAAGAAATCCATTCTCACAGAGACCTGCCAAAAGTATACAATCAGTGGTGCTCTGTAGTACGGTGGGAGAAAACTACCAGACCTTTCCTCCGTTCCAGAGAATTCCTGTGGCAGGAAGGACATACGGCTCATGCTACAGCAGAAGAAGCTGAAGAGCGGACCATCCAGATGCTGAATATCTATGCAGATTTCTGTGAAGAGGTACTGGCAATTCCGGTAATCAAAGGGCAGAAGACAGAGAAAGAAAAATTTGCCGGAGCGGAAGCTACCTATACCATTGAGTCTCTGATGCATGACGGAAAGGCTCTTCAGTCAGGAACCAGCCATAATTTTGGAGATGGATTTGCAAAGGCTTTTGGTATCCAGTATACAGATAAAGAAAATAAATTACAGTATGTACACCAGACTTCCTGGGGTATGACAACCCGTATGATCGGAGCACTGATCATGGTACATGGAGATAACAGCGGACTGGTGCTGCCTCCGAGGATCGCACCGGTACAGGCAGTGATCATTCCTATTCAGCAGAGAAAAGAAGGGGTTCTGGAGACTGCCCAGAGATTAGAGGCTCAGTTAAAGGAGGCAGGCATTCGGGTGAAAACTGATGAGACAGATAAGAGCCCTGGATTTAAATTTGCAGAGCAGGAGATGAGAGGAATTCCTGTTCGCATTGAATGCGGACCCAAGGATATTGAGGCAAATCAGGCGGTAGTTGTCCGCAGAGATACCAGAGATAAGGTTACAGTATCTCTGGATGAGCTGGCTCAGAAAGTAGGAGAAATCCTGGAAACTATGCAGGGAGAGATGCTGGAAAGAGCCAGGGCTCACAGAGACGCTCACACCTATGTGGCTACAGACTACGAATCCTTTAAGGAGACTATTAACGAAAAGCCGGGGTTTGTAAAGGCAATGTGGTGCGGCTGCAGAGAATGTGAAGATAAGGTAAAGGAAGACGTTCAGGCTACGGCAAGATGCATGCCTTTTGAGCAGGAGAACCTGTCTGATAAATGTGTGGTATGCGGAAAGCCGGCCAAGAAAATGGTTTACTGGGGGCGTGCATATTAATTATGAGAATTGAAGTTCCAGAAAAAGCTGAAAAAATCATAGATGCTTTACAGGAACATGGATATGATGCTTATGTAGTGGGAGGCTGTGTTCGTGACAGCCTCCTTCACCGTTCACCGGCAGACTGGGACATTACCACCTCTGCCACTCCGGAAGAAGTAAAAAAAATTTTTCCAAGAACGGTGGATACGGGAATTCAGCATGGAACTGTAACAGTGCTTATGGATAAAGAAGGATTTGAGGTGACGACCTATCGGATAGATGGAGAATATGAAGATGGACGTCACCCTAAAGAGGTGATCTTCACCCCAAGTCTTAAAGAAGATTTAAGACGGCGGGATTTTACCATCAACGCTATGGCCTATAACCATCGAACTGGCCTGGTGGATATTTTTGGAGGGGTGGAGGATCTGAAAAACAAGGTGGTCCGCTGTGTAGGGGAACCCCAAGAGCGGTTTACAGAGGATGCTCTGCGTATACTGCGGGCGGTGCGGTTTTCTGCCCAGCTGGGATTTGATATTGACGAAAGAACACAGGAAGCAGCCCGGGAACTGGCTGAAACCCTGAAGAAGATCAGCGCGGAACGTATTCAGACAGAGCTGGTAAAGCTTCTGGTGTCGCCAAATCCCCAGTATCTGAAGAAGGCCTGGGAACTGGGACTGACGAAAATTTTTCTCTGGGAATTTGACAGGGCTATGGAGACACCCCAGGAGAATCCCCATCATTGCTACAATGTAGGAGAGCATACACTGAAGGCTATGGAAGCTGTGAAGCCTGATCGTCTTCTGCGGCTGACACTCCTTTTTCACGACCTGGGAAAGGCTGAGACGAGGACCAGGGATGAAAAAGGAAGGGACCATTTTTATGGGCATCCTGCCCAGAGTGAAAAAATTGCCAGGACTGTCCTGAGAAGACTGCGTTTTGATAATGACACTATAAACAAGGTGGGAAAACTGGTATACTGGCATGAATGTCCCTGGGAGGCAGACCCCCGCTCTGTGCGAAGAGCCCTTTCCAAAACAGGCACAGAGCTTTTTCCTATTCTCCTGGAGGTGCGCAGAGGGGACATTATGGCACAGAGCAGTTATCATTTAGGGGAAAAGCAGCAGTGGCTGGATAAACTTGGAGAAATTTATCAGGAGATTATCCGGCATAAGGAATGTGTTTCTATAAAAGATCTGGCAGTTTCCGGAAAGGATCTGATCGATGCCGGAATGAAACCGGGAAAGGAAATTGGAGCAACCCTGGAAAAGTTCCTGGAGATTGTTCTGGAAGAACCGGAGAAAAATACAAAAGAATATCTTCTGTCCCTGCTCTGAACCCTTCTAACCCCGGACTCCCCTGCATACAATGAAAGGGACATGAAAAAAGGGGGAGAAAAATGTGTATGACCGTGGTCTTAGTGTGTTGGAACAGTATGGGCTGGAAACCGGGGCCGTATACCGGGGAAGGGGGGCTTTGATCTGTGAGACAGGCGGGGAATTAGTACTGATCCGGGAATTCTGGGGAACTCCCAGAAAGCTGGAGTATCAGGCAAAACTTTTAGAAAAAGTTGCAGACGCATCTCCCATATTGACAGATCAGATATTGTGCAATAAGGAAGGCTCTTATATCTCCATAGATGGAGAGAATATTCCTTATATTGTGAAAAAATGGTATGAGGGAAGGGAATGTGATACCCGCAGCGAAGAAGACATCTGCAAAGGAGCCCTGGCCCTGGCAAGTTTACATAAAGTTATGTGTATGCCGGTAGAAAGCCATTATGTAAAGGAATCTCTTTGCAGTGAATTTCAGAGACATAACAGAGAACTGCGTAAAATCCGGAAATTTGTATGCGGAAAGCGGAAAAAGAATCGGTTTGAGCAGGAATTTCTGGATACAGTATGCTGTTTTCTTGGACATGGTGAAGAGGCGGTAAAAAGGTTGGAGGCATCAGATTACAAAGAACTTCGCCAGGCAGAATTAGAGAGAGGGGCCGTCTGTCATGGGGAGTTTAATCAGCACAATGTGCTGTTTTCAGAGGGAGAAGTCAAGGCAGTGACTAATTTTGATAAGTGGAACTTTGACATCCAGGTGGGAGACCTATACCGCTTCATGAGGAAAATCCTGGAAAAACATCAGTGGGATCTGGAGCTGGGAAAAAAAATCCTGACGGCCTATCATCAGGTCAGGCCTCTTAGCCAGGGGGAAATGGAAAACCTTAGGATTCGGTTTGCCTATCCGGAGAAATACTGGAAACTGGCAAATTATTATTATACCCACAATAAAGCCTGGATTTCGGAAAAAAACGTAGAAAAACTGGAAAAACTGAAGGATCAGCAGGAAAAATGGAGAAACTTTGTGGAAAGTATTTTTGTGGCCTGAGAAATTTCGGGATATGCTTGACAAACCATAGGAAACACGGTATAAATAACTGTAGACCGCAGTAGCGGTAGACTTATAGCGTGATTTATATTTAGGAGGAAATACTCATGAACAGAACAGAATTAGTTGCTGCTATGGCAGAGAAAACACAGTTATCTAAAAAAGACGCAGAAGCAGCTTTAAAAGCCTTCGTTGATGTTGTATCTGAAGAAATGAAGAAAGGTGAGAAAGTTCAGTTAGTTGGATTCGGTACTTTTGAAGTTTCTGAGAGAGCTGCAAGAGAAGGAAGAAATCCTCAGACAGGCGAGACTATGACAATCGCAGCTTCTAAAACTCCAAAGTTCAAAGCTGGAAAAGCTTTAAAGGATTTAGTGAACGCATAATAGCAGAATGAGACTTGATAAATATTTAAAAGTGTCCAGGCTGATCAAAAGAAGGACCGTTGCCAATGAAGCCTGTGATGCGGGCCGGGTGCTGATAAACGGAAAGCCAGCCAAAGCATCCGCTCAGGTAAAGGCAGGTGATATCCTGGAAATCCAGTTCGGAAGCAGAAATGTCCGGGTAGAAGTGTTGGACGTACAGGAAACCGTAAAAAAAGAAGCAGCCAGCGAGCTGTTCAAATACCTATAAGGTATATTCATAATCGATTTCCCATATAATCTTTCATAAGGAAAGAATATGGGGGATCGATTTTCTTTTGGAGGAAAAGCAGAACAGAAAAGCTCACTCTCTGCAGCTAACGGATCGGAAGAAAGGCTGCATCCAGGGTGTGCGTGATGTGAATTCTTTTGATGAAAAGGAAATCAGTCTGGTGACGGAGGCCGGTACCCTTTCCATAAAAGGGGAAGGACTCCATGTGACCCGTCTGGATCTGGAGAAACAGGAGGTAGATATAGAGGGAAAAGTAGACAGTCTTGTATACAGCCAGGGGATTACCAAAGCCAAAGGAGGAGAAGGAATGCTGAAAAGGCTGTTTCAGTGACCTATGAGCAGTTATATGCATGGGGAACTGCTGCTGGCGGCAGATGCCTTCCTGGCCGGTGTCTTTCTGGCGGTTTGTTATGATGTTCTCCGCATTTTCAGAAACATTGCAGATCACAACCCTTTCTGGGTTGGGATAGAAGATATTCTGTACTGGTGTGTTTCAGGGATATATTTGTTTGGCCTGATTTATCGGGAGAATGACGGCAGGATACGGATTTATGTTCTCATTTTTACAGCAGTGGGAGCTTTGCTGTATCATGCCGGTCCCAGTAGGATTTTGGTGAAATATATTTCTGCTGTATTGAGGAAAATAGGCAGGTTCCTGGGAATAATGGGAAGGCCTATTAGAATATGCAGAAAAAGGTTGAAATTTTGGCTGGGTAGAGTTAAAATTTCCCTATATAAACAAAAGCCCATACAAAGAATCAGGAAGCGTTGGAATGAAAAAAGCAAAAAAAAGAAGATCACAAAGCAGAATTGCAATGATTAGCATTACCTTTGTGGTCGGCCTTCTGTTTGTGGGAATGATGGGGAAGAGTGTTGCGCTGGAGAGCCAGCTTTCTTCTTATAATTCCCAGATTGATGATCTGGACAGACAGATTGAGGAAGAAGAAGGCCGGACTACGGAGATTGATGATCTGAAAGAATATATGAAAACAGATGAATATGTGGAAGAGACAGCCAGAGAGAAGCTGGGTCTGGTGAAAGAGAACGAGATTGTCTTTAAAGAGGGAGAAGACTCTCAGCAGGAGGACAGTACTTCCCAGACAGAGGATTCCCAGAAGGACCAGAGCACACAGGAGGAGCAAAAAGCTCAGACGGAAAGCTCTGACCAGGAGGAAGCAGAAGGATAAAATCGGATTTTGTCTGAAAGTTTTTATGTTCAGGAGACGGTTTTTGACAAAGTTCAGAGAGAAAAGCATCTATAATACTCTTTTGATAGCGGTTGCTTATTCAGGGAGGGAAAAAGATGCAGGAATGGATAATTGCCATGCTCGTAATCAGTGTACTGCTGCTATTACGTGACATGGCAAAAACTATTTTTTCAGAAATGAAAAAAAGTGCAGCAGCTTTGGACTATGACCGGCATCCACAGAAAGAAAAAATGCAGCGCTATGCAGAATCCTTCCAAAAGCTGGCAAACAGCTTCTACGGCATGCCCTGCAGAAAGGATTACCTCTCCAGTTCGGAACTGAAAGATCTGATCGAGGAGGCCAGAGAAGGGGTATGCAGGAAGTGCCACCTGAATCAGGTGTGCTGGACTCAGCACTATCCCCAGACTTATCAGCGGTTTTATGGCCTTCTGCGGATCATGGAAGAGAATGATGAGGAAAAGCTGAGAAAAGCCAGGGCAGATCTGACAGGTGTTTGCATCAATCAGGGAAAGCTGGTGCAGGAGCTGCAGAGAATCATGGACAGAGAACGCCAGAATCTGATATGGAATAATAAACTCTTGGAAAACAGAATGGCAGTGGCCCAGCAGCTGGGAGAAATGGCTCAGCTGATGAAATATCTGTCAAGAGACCTTTTTGATATGACCGAAGCAGACATGCAGTTTCGGGATGACTTCGCCAGAAAACTTAAAAAACGGCACATCAGAGTGAGAAATCTATGGACCCTGGAGCAGCCTGACGGAAAACAGAGATACTATGGAGAATTTTGCACCAGAGGAGGCAGCTGTATACCTGCCGCTGAAGCGGCAGCAGTGCTTTCAGAATTATGCGGCTGCCGGATGACAGTGAGAACAGAGGGGAAAAGCCTTATTACCAAAGACTATGGGGTCCTGGGATTTGTAGAGGAAGTAAATTTTAAAATCCTCTATGGAGCTGCAAAAATAACCAAGGACAAGGAAACGGTATCCGGGGATAATTATACCTGCGCTGTGGAAGAAAACGGGCAGTTTTTCATCTGCCTTTCTGACGGGATGGGATCTGGTCTGGAAGCATCCAGGGAGAGTGAGACTGTAGTGGATACCCTGGAACAGCTGGTAGAAGCAGGATTTTCAGGAGAGACAGCGGCCAAAATGGTGAATTCTGTATTGAACCTGAAGAATCGCAATGGCAGGTTTTCTACAGTGGATATTTCTATTGTGGACCTATATTCTGGTATGTGTCATTTTTTAAAAGCAGGAGCATCCACAACCTTTATTAAGAGGAGCCACTGGGTAGAGGCGATTTCTTCTACAAGTCTGGGACTGGGACTGGTGCAGCAGGCAGACTTCGAGTCTTCCACAAAAAAACTGTATGAAGGAGATTTCCTTATCATGGTCACAGATGGAGTTTTAGATGCTCTGCCAGGAGAGGAACCAGAGGAAACCATGAAAGAGATCATTATGGAGGTCAATACCAGTGCGGCTCAGGAACTTGGAAAAGGTATTCTGGAACGGGTTCTTACATACTGTGAATATAAGGCTACAGACGATATGACCGTACTGGCGGCTGGATTATGGAGGAAATAGATACAAAAGGATGAAGATAGAAGAGAAGGTATTTTCCTATATAGAAGAACAACATATGATAGAAACGGGCAGCCATGTGCTCCTTGGAATTTCCGGCGGGGCAGATTCGGTATGCCTGTTGTTTTTGTTAAAAGAATATCAGAAAAGATGTGAGTTTTTCCTTCACGGAATCCATGTGAACCATGGGATACGGGGAGAAGAAGCCTGGCGGGACCAGGAATTTACCAGACAGCTGTGTGAGAAAGAGAGTATTCCTCTCAGGATATACAGCTATCCGGTGCCAAAAATCGCAGCAGAAGAGAAACTTTCCCTGGAAGAAGCAGGACGGGAGGCAAGACACAGGGCCTTCGAAGAAGAACGCAGGAGACTGGGGCTTGGGCCGGGGGAGTCTGGGATTGCTCTGGCTCATCACCAAAATGATAATGCAGAGACAGTCCTTCATAATCTGATACGGGGAACCGGGGCTGGGGGCCTTGGAGGAATCCAACCTGTACAGCAGGGAACAATGGGGACTTTTATCCGGCCTCTTTTGTGTATTTCCAGAAGAGAAATACAAGAATATTTGGAGAGCCGAGGGATTTCCTGGATGGAGGACAGTACGAACCAGGACCTTTCTTACACCAGGAACAGGCTCCGGCAGGCAGTTATCCCGGAAATGGAGATGATCAATCCCCGGGCAGTGGAGCATATAGGCGCTGCGGCAGGATATATGAGGAAGATAGAGGGATATCTTCAGAGACAGGCAGACAGCCTTTTCGAGAGATATGTAGAAGAAAAAGGCGGGAAATTCTATGTCAGAAAAGAGCTTCTTTCTGAGGAGGAGATCATGGAAGAGTATGTTCTGCTGAAGGTTCTGTCTCTGGCGGCGGGGAGGCGTAAGGATATTTCCAGAATCCATGTGGAAACGTTGAAAAAACTCTTCAGGGGAGCTACGGGAGCTGCGGCATCCCTTCCCTATGGCCTTACTGCCCGGCAGACCTATGGAAGTCTTTCCATAGGAAAAGCTGGTGAAAAAGAAAAAGAACCGGCTCCTCTGGAATTCCGGATTTTTCCCTATGAAAAACAGCAAATTCCGGAAAAAACATATACGAAATGGTTTGATTATGATAAAATAAAAGACGGCCTTGAAGTAAGATTCCGCCTTCCGGGAGATTACCTTACAGTTAATGCTCAGGGAGGAAGGAAAAAGCTGAAAGACTATTTTATTGACTGTAAGATTCCACGGGAAGAACGGGAAAAGATAACTCTTCTGGCAGAAGGCTCCCATATTTTGTGGGCAGTAGGCTGCCGTATCAGCGAGTATTATAAGATTACAAGTCAGACAAAAGAAGTGTTAGAAGTACATGTAAAAGGAGTAAGGGAAGATGAGTGAAAGAATCCGTCAGCTGTTAAGCGAAGAAGAAGTAGATAGGCGGATCTGTGAGATCGGGGAGCAGATCAGCAGAGATTATGAAGGGAAATCCGTGCATATGATATGTGTGCTCAAAGGCGGTGTATTTTTTACCTGTGAACTGGCCAAAAGAGTGACAGTACCAGTAACTCTTGATTTTATGTCTGTGTCCAGCTATGGAGATGATACCAGCTCCAGCGGTGTTGTGCGTATTGTAAAAGATCTGGATGAAACTATAGAGGGAAAGGATGTACTGATTGTTGAGGATATTATTGACTCCGGACGCACTCTGAGTCATCTGATTGAAATCCTGAAACAGAGACATCCTGCCAGTATTCATCTGTGCACCCTTCTGGATAAACCGGAGAGAAGAGTGAAGGATGTAAAAGTAGACTATGTATGCTTTAACATCCCAGACGAGTTTGTAGTGGGATATGGATTGGACTATGCTCAGAAATACAGAAACCTGCCTTATATCGGTGTAGTAGAATTTTGAGAGGCAGTTACAGACTTGAATATGGAAAGAGAGGAGAAACAACAAGGTGAATAAGCAGGCAAGAAACTGGATACCGGCGGCACTGCTGCTGTTGTTGGTGGTGCTGGGCTTCTGGTTTATTTCCAGACAGATGACACGGGACTATAGCTACACAGAGCAGGCCTTTTGGCAGGATATTGAGGAAGAAGAAGTGTCTCAGGTATATATCAGCCCCAACAGAGAGATTCCTACAGGCCAGGTAACTGTCAGGATGAAGAACGGGGATGAGCATAACTTTTATTCTCTGGATGTGAAAGAGCTTCAGGATGAGCTGGAAGGAGAGAGCGGTATTGCCGTACAGGTGGCAGATGTTCCAAGTGACAATACCATTATGGCTACGGTACTCCCTCTGGTCCTTACAGTCATTCTGGTAATCGTTATCATGAATATGATGAACCGGCAGATGTCAGGTGGCAGCAATGCCAAGATGATGAATTTCGGCAAGAGCAGAGCGAAAATGTCTACAGACGCAGATAAAAAGGTAACCTTTAAAGATGTAGCCGGCCTTCAGGAGGAAAAAGAAGAGCTGGAAGAGATTGTAGATTTTTTAAAGGAGCCTCAGAAATATGTAAAAGTAGGGGCCAGAATTCCCAAGGGCGTTCTCCTTGTAGGACCTCCGGGAACAGGAAAGACACTGTTGGCAAAAGCCATTGCCGGGGAGGCAGGGGTGCCTTTCTTCTCCATTTCCGGTTCGGATTTTGTGGAAATGTTCGTAGGAGTAGGAGCCTCCCGTGTCAGAGATCTGTTTGAAGAAGCCAAAAAGAATGCACCCTGTATTGTATTTATCGATGAGATTGATGCTGTTGCCAGACGGAGAGGGACTGGCATGGGCGGAGGTCATGATGAGAGAGAACAGACATTGAACCAGCTTCTGGTAGAAATGGACGGTTTCGGAGTAAATGAAGGCATTATTGTTATGGCAGCCACTAACCGGGTAGATATTCTGGATCCGGCTATTCTCCGTCCGGGACGTTTTGACCGAAAGGTAGGCGTAGGCCGTCCTGACATTAAAGGAAGAGAAGAAATCCTCCGCGTCCATGCGGCGAAAAAACCTCTGGGAGAAGATGTAGACTTAAAAGAGATTGCCAGAACTACTGCCGGCTATACTGGCGCAGATCTGGAGAACCTTATGAATGAAGCTGCCATTATTACCGCTAAGGACGGCAGATTCTTTATTAATCAGGGAGATATCCGCCAGGCCTTTATAAAGACAGGGCTGGGTGCGGAAAAGAAGAGCCGGGTAATCTCTGAAAAGGAAAAGAAGATTACAGCTTACCATGAGGCGGGCCATGCCATTCTTTTCCATCTCCTTCCTGAGATGGGACCGGTCCATACAATTTCCATTATTCCTACGGGAATGGGAGCAGCAGGTTATACTATGCCTTTGCCAGAACAGGATGAAATGTTTAACAGCAAGAAGAAAATGCTGGAGAATATTGTGGTGGATCTTGGAGGCCGTGTAGCGGAAGAATTGATTTTCCACGATATTACAACAGGTGCTTCTCAGGATATTAAGCAGGCTACCCAGATGGCCAGAGCTATGGTAACTCAGTACGGAATGTCCGAAAAAGTGGGAATGATCCAGTACGGTGGTGACGAGGACGAGGTATTTATCGGAAGAGACTTTGGACACACGAAGAACTATGCAGATCAGACAGCCGCTCTTATTGACAGTGAAGTAAAACGGATTATTGATGAGGCCTATGAAAAAGCCAAAGAGATTCTTTCTCAGAATGAGGAGGTTCTCCATAGGTGTGCAGATCTGCTGATTGAGAAAGAAAAAATCGGCAGGGAAGAGTTTGAAGCCTTGTTTTAATGGGGTTTTATGCAGAATTTCTCAGAATGGATAAAAGTGGAAGGACCAGTTATGTTAAAAATGGTCAAAAAAAACTACGAAAAAAAGTCAAGATTGTGCACACTTTTTTTCCGGGTCATGCTATTATAATTACTGTAAAAACCCCCCAATACATTATATAGTTTTTGCTACACCCCATAAGAAGAAATACCTTCTCCAAAACAGCCAGTCGATAGACTGGCTGTTTTACTTTGACAAAAAATGTACGAAAAATCCGTGGAAAAAGTAGTTGTATATATGGACTCGGTGGGATAGAATAGTAACATATAATAATATGAAGTAATTCAGCAAAGCAGGAAACACTTATAGGTTTTGCTAAAAGATGGAGAGGATGCAGTATGAATTACGAAAATCTTACGGATGCAAGGAAGATTCAGGAATATGTGACCAATATGAGGCCTACTTTTAATAAACGTGCGGTGTTCAGCGATGAAACGGAAAATTACAGGACCCCGGCAGAACCGGAAGCCGGGGACACAGTGAATATCCGTATCCGCACAAAGAAAAACAATGTGGACTTTGTTTTTCTGGTATATGATGATGTTAGACAGCCTATGAAATGGCTTAACTCAAAAGACGGATTTGACTATTATGGGACGGATGTGAAACTTGGAAATGAGACTATCCGTTACTATTTTGAGATTATTTCCGGAAAAATTCATTGCTATTATAACCAGATTGGAGTGACCAGAGAGATTGACGACCACTACTGTTTTGGTATTGTTCCGGGATTTAAGACTCCTGACTGGGCAAAGGGAGCAGTGATGTATCAGATCTTTGTAGACAGATTCCGCAACGGGGACCCGTCTAATGATGTGGTGTCAGGTGAGTATGCATATATTGATGAACATGTAAAAAAGGTAGAGGACTGGAACCGTCCTCCTCAGGCTATGGATGTCCGGGATTTTTACGGAGGAGATCTCCAGGGAGTTCTGGATAAACTGGACTATCTGAAAGAATTGGGTGTGGATGTGATCTATTTTAATCCTTTGTTTGTATCTCCTTCCAATCATAAGTATGACAGCCAGGATTATGATTATATAGACCCTCATTATGGAAAAATCGTGAAAGACGGGGGAGAGGTCCTGACCGATGGGGATATGGAAAATGCCCATGCTACCAAATATATAGAACGAGTTACAGACAAAGTAAATCTAGAAGCCAGCAATGCTTTTTTTGTCTGTCTTGTGGAAGAAATCCATAAGAGGGGCATGAAAGTAATCCTGGATGGAGTATTTAATCATTGCGGCTCATTTAATAAATGGCTGGACAGAGAGCAGATTTACGAGAATCAGACAGGATATGAGAAGGGGGCTTATATATCTCAGGACAGTCCTTACCGTACTTTTTTCCGCTTTCACAATGAGTATAGCTGGCCCTATAACCAGTTCTACGACGGTTGGTGGGGACATGACACTCTGCCAAAACTGAATTATGAAGAGTCTCCCAGACTCTATGATTATATTATGAGTATTGCCAGAAAATGGGTTTCTCCCCCCTATAATGTGGACGGGTGGCGTCTTGACGTTGCGGCAGACCTGGGACACAGCAATGAGTACAATCATCAGTTTTGGAGAGAATTTCGTCGGAATGTGAAGGAGGCTAACCCTGACGCTCTGATCCTTGCAGAGCATTATGGAGAAGCCAGGTCCTGGCTGGAAGGAGACCAGTGGGACACTGTGATGAACTATGATGCTTTTATGGAGCCGGTAACCTGGTTCCTGACAGGAATGGAGAAACACAGTGATGAATTTAACGAGGGTATGCTGGGAAATAGTGACTGTTTTATCGGCTCTATGAAATATCATATGGCCAGTTTCTATGCGCCTTCGCTGATGACTGCCATGAATGAGCTGTCTAATCATGATCACTCCCGTTTCCTTACAAGAACCAATCATAAAGTGGGACGGGTAGAAAATCTGGGAAGTGAAGCTGCCCAGCAGGATATAAACAAGGCCGTCTTCCGGGAGGCTGTGGTAATCCAGATGACATGGCCGGGAGCGCCTACCATCTATTATGGAGACGAAGCAGGACTCTGCGGTTTTACCGACCCGGATAATCGGAGAACCTATCCCTGGGGAAGAGAAGACCAGGAACTGATCGCTTTTCATAAAGATATCATACGGATACACAAGGAGAATCGTGAATTGCTGAGAGGATCTGTAAAATTTCTGGCAAATGATTATCAGCAGATCAGTTACGGCAGATTTACAGACAGGGAGAAAACTGTGGTGACCATTAATAACAGCGATGAGACGAAGATGGTGGAGCTGTCTGTGTGGGAACTGGGGATTCCAAGATCCAGAACCTGTAAATTCAAACAGCTGATGGTGACTGGAGATTTTGGATACAGTCTTGTAAAGAAAATTCATGAGTGCAGGGCCGGAGTTATCCATCTGGAGGTTCCTTCCCATGGAGCAATCATTGTGAAATGTGTGCTGGATCAGGAAGAATAGAAAGATAGCAGGGTATTTAAATGAGCTGTGGCATTAGTTAAAAGTGAGAATACTTATACATGTTATTACTGATATATGACGAATGCCACAGTTCCTTTTGCAGTCTTTGAAAGAAATGAAAAAAACACTTGCAATTCGGCCAGGGTATGCTATAATTTGTGAGAACTGAAAATTTAGGGGCGATTTCCCGAGTGGCCAAAGGGGACAGACTGTAAATCTGCTGGCAAAGCCTTCGGTGGTTCGAATCCACCATCGCCCATTACACTACAGTGTGCTTCAAGCCGTTGCAAGGAAGGCTTGAAGCATTTTTGATTTTGCTAAGAGGATTACCTCCTTTGTCTGTCATTGAAACGGTTATGCCGCACATGTTTATATATAATAGAGGCGATAACCTGGATGTCTTCTTTCATGTCGTCTTCGATCCAATGCATGAAAATGTTGTAAAGAGCTCCGGAATAGTAGTAGAGATCGTATTTTTCCAGAGCTGATTTTTCCAGAGATTCTGTTACATAAAGCATATATAGATCCAATCCCTGAAGGAGGATTTCCGAGCGGTTGGCCTTTTTCAGGCACAGCACGTAATCTTTGTATTTTTCAAGATATTTCAGACTTCGCAGGATATGGTCGTAGGTCTGGAAATCTGAACGAAAAGAAGGACCTTTTAACTCCTCTGCGTACTCTTTTAAAATCCGGTGCATATAATCAATCAGTATACTGTCTTTGCAGTTGTAGTTGCGGTAATAAGACATCCGGGAAACCCCGGCTTTCTGAGTTAGTTCAGAGATAGAAATCTGCTCATATTCTTTGGTGTGCATAAGTTGGAGAAGGGCATCCATTATACAGTTTTTTGTAAACTCTTTGGAAGGATTTTTCGATGAAGTATTCATGAACAAAATTCTCCTTTTTGTAACAGTTGAGATTTTAAATATTGTTTTTCAGAAAATAAAGTGTTACAATTGTAACATTTACTGTAGATGATAACAGATATTAAAAAGAAAGACAAGGACGGATGAAAAATGAAATTTGGTATTGTCAGCGACAGCTCCTGTGACCTGTCTCTTCAGTATACGGAGCAGGAGAAGGTCTCTATCGTATCTTTTTATGTATCCTTTGATGGGGAAAATTATCTGAGAGAAGGAAAGGATATAGCCATTACGGACTTTTATCAGGAAATGGCAGATAATCAGGACTGCTATCCCAAGACATCTATGCCTTCTGTACAGGATTATATGGATGCCTTTCTTCCCTTTGTAGAAACCAGTACGCCGGTACTGTGTATCTGCCTGACAAAGAAATTCAGCGGCTCTATGCAGTCTGCAATAAATGCCAGGGAGGAACTGTTGGAAGAGCATCCTGAGGCAGAAATCTATGTGATGGATTCTCAGCTGGTAACTGCGGCTCAGGGGCTTTTTGTGAAAGAAGCGGTCAGGCTCAGGAATAAGGGACTGGATCTGAAAACGGCAGTAAAAGCCCTGGAGAAGATCAGAAATACAGGACATATCTTTTTTACCACAAAGGATCTGAAATATCTGGAACATGGAGGAAGGATCGGAAAGGCGGCTTCTCTGGCCGGGAGTATGCTGAATATAAAACCTTTGCTCCAGTATTATGACGGGGAACTGGGTTCTACAGAGCTTTGCAGAGGCAGAAAGAAATCCTTGTTCAAGGTAGCAGATATGTTTGTCGAGTATCTGGAAAAGAAAAAAATAAATCTTGAGGAGTATCATCTGGTCACAGGCGTAGGTCTGGATGTTCCGGAGTACAAGACCTTTAAAGACTATCTGGGTCAGAAGCTGGCAGAAAGAGGCTACCCGTCAGAAAACTGGCCGCAGATGCAGATAGGCGCTACCATTGGAGTCCATACAGGGCCTTATCCTATTGGAGTAGGAATTTTGAAGAAAGCAGAAGCTTAGAAAGTCTCAGAATAAAGAGGGACCGCTGTGTTTATGCAGACACCGTATAGAGGAAAGTCTGCACAAATACAGCGGCCTTTTTACTCATGACAATAAAAAGTTCCCCGGCATTATCTTCGATAACGATTAAAACAAGAATAAATCTCCTGCTTCCGGGGCATTGCCAGACCACAGGGGATATAAGAGGAAGAGCAGATACCGGCCAGTCCTTTTTCATCCAGCGTCTTTTCCAGAAGGGAAATTACCTGAGAAAGACTTCGCTTATTATCTAAAAGGTGTTCCCTGGCATATTTCAGCAGCTGTCCCAGTGCGGCGGTCTGTTCTGAATCGGCAATCTGTTCGATATATCTTAAATCTATGGTTTCTTTACCCAGAGAGAAAGAATCTTTTCCATGAACTTTCAGCTTTAACTCTTTGTATCCGTCTCCTTTCACCGGAGGCACTGTCATGACTCTATTAAAATTCGGCATGGCAAAAGCTGGAACATGGGAGAAAGATAGGGGATACTTTCTGCACAGATTTTTAACTTTTTCTGTAATGTCCAGAGTCCGGTAGCTGTCCATCTGGATTACCGTATCTGCAATATGGAAAAAAGCACCTGAACTTCCTGCTACTAGGATAGTGGAAATGCCAGCCTTTTCATATAGGTCCCTTGCTCTTTCCAGAAATGGAGTGATGGGTTCTTTATCTCTGCTTATCACTTCCTGCATAAAAGTATCCCGGACCATGAAATTGGTGGCAGAGGTATCTTCATCCAGAAGCAGGAGCTTAGTTCCAGCTTCCATTCCTTCTACAATTCCGGCGGCCTGAGAGGTGCTTCCGCTGGCATCCAGAGTTGAGAAGCAACGGGTATCCTTTTTATTAGGCAGATCATTGATAAATAGAGAAATATCCACATCTTTAATAAAACGTCCGTCTTCAGAACGGAGCTTCAGTGCAGAAGGCTCCGTGATCACGTATTCTCTCCCATCTCCTGCAATATGATTATAAACGCCTCTTTCTAAGGCATTCAGCAGTGTGGACTTTCCATGATACCCTCCTCCGGCAATAAGAGTGATGCCATTTGGGATTCCCATTCCACGGATTATACCTTTGTGGGGAAGCTTCATTTCTATCTGGAGTGTTTCCGGGGAAAGAAAGGGGATACTTCCTTTCAAGGGTTTCTGAGAAATACCGCTCTGTCTGGGGAGAATGGAGTGATCAGCCACAAAAGCAGCCAGATTTCTTTTGGGAAGTTCTTTGCGGATATATTCCTGATCTTCTGCGAGAAATACAGTCTCCTCTACGTTTTTTGAAGAAAGATTTTTATAGTACAGGCTTTTCTGCACACAGCGGGGAAGAAAGTCAAACAGGATTTTTTCAAGCTCTGGTGCGTTGATTGTCCTGCCATTTGCAGGGAAGCCGACAGTAAAGCGGACAATGATTTCCTTATCGGTAACCTGACAGGCCGTCCGTTCCAGAGTTTCCTGTCCACAGTGGGTAATAGAGATGAGACCGCTTTTGCCGGAACCTTTTGCCCGGAAACTGTAAGCGGAAATTTGCTCTTCAAATTTACGTGTGAGCAGGTCCTGAACAGCAATCCTGGCCGGAGAAGATGAAAAACAGAATTCCGGAAAAGCTGCTCTTTTTCTGGAAACATAAATACTTACGTGGGAAGGAGAGGCAAAAGGGTCTCCCTGTACATGGTCAATAGATAAAAGATAGTCAGGAAATTGATAGATGCCTTTTAAACTTTTATATGCAGGATAGCTTTTTCTGTTTATGGAGGAAAGCTGCTGCCGAAGCTGAGTTGATGTAAGCATATGGAACTCCTTTCATAAATGGTTTTCTGATAAAACAAAAACCCCTATGTCCTGAGACATAAGGGTTGATACCGTGCGTTAGAGGATTCGAACCCCCGGCCTTTTGATCCGTAGTCAAACGCTCTATCCAGCTGAGCTAAACGCACATATGAAATTCGTTGCTGTCCTTAGCAACAGTAATGATTATAAGGGATAAAATTTGAAATGTCAAGATAAAATTAAAAAAATATTTTGGAAAAATTTTATGATAATAACAGCTAAGAAGAAATGATGTTTTTCTATGTAATAAAAAATTCACTTTTATACCGGTAGAATACATGTTAGAATAAAACAGTAATATATGATTTGAGAGGAGGGGGTCGTATGTACTGGAACAGAGCGGGTCTGAAAGCAGACGGAAAAGAAAAATTTCGCAGGAACTACGGGAACTGTGTGCTGGTGAGCCTGATCGTTGGTCTGATAACCGGGACCGGAGGGTCTGTCAGCATAGAAAGATGGTTGGAGGATACTACATTTGCCTTATGGTTTCTTATCCCCGGGGCAGTGGTCATTTTAGTACAGATTCTGGTGTTTTCGGTACTGGAAATGGGAGCCTGCAGGTTTTATGTAGAGAACAGGGATTATCAGGCAGGGGTTTCCAAGATCCTTTTTGGGTTTCAGTCCGGCCATTATGGAAATGTAGTGCTTGTAATGTTTCTTAGAAATCTGTTCACATTTTTGTGGACGCTGCTTCTGATCATTCCGGGGATTGTAAAGAGCTATGAGTACAGGATGGTCCCCTATATTCTGGCGGAACAGCCGGATATCAGCAGTACGGATGCCTTTGCTATCAGTAAAGAAATGATGATGGGACAGAAATTGGAAGCTTTCGGACTGGATCTTTCTTTTTTAGGCTGGTGGATCGGATCTGCCTTTACATGCGGCCTTCTGGGAATTTTTTGGGCATTGCCTTATCAGGCAGCCACAAATGCAGAACTTTATGGAGCTTTAAGAGATGACTGGATAAGGAATCACTCCAGCGGAGAAAGCTGGCAGTGAAGGGAAGAAAGGGGAGAATAGATAATGGGAGAAGAACTGGAATTCAGGACCGCAGTAGGCGGTTACAAAAAAGATGATGTACTGGAATATGTAGAAAACATGAATGACAAGCTGTCGCAGATGAGCCGTGCCCATGAAGAGGAAACAAAGAGATATCAGAGCCGCATTCAGGAACTGGAAGAGCTGCTCAGGCAGGAGGAAGAAAACAGCGCAGCTTTGGCAGAGGACCAGGATAAGCGCCTGGAAGGATTGGCCAGGGAAAACAGCCGTCTTCAGGATGCCCTGACTATGGCAGAAGAAAAGCAGAAATTTACCCAGCAGGAATATCTGAAAGCAGAACAGATGAAGAATGCCATTAAAGACAAACTGGCCAGAGAAATCCTTCGCCTTCGGGAAGAAAACAAGGTCCTCCGGGAAAAACTGGAGAAAGCAGAAGGAAATATAGGCAGCAGGGCAGACTATGAAGGCGTACGCAGTGCTGTGTCTGAAGTACAGTACAAGATTGCAGAATATGTGAATGTACTGAATAAAACTCAGCAGAAACTTGCAGCCACCTATCAGGAAATGAACGGCATAAAGAAAAAAATTGCTGATCAGCTGGAAAAAATCCAACAGGAAAAAGAAGTGGAGTCATAAAAAACCGTTCCGTAAAATTCAGATAATATCAGGATTTTACGGAACGGTTTTCTGTTGGCAGGCAGGCCAGATGTACAGTATATGAAGAAGCAGCTATGCTTCTTTGGCAGACTGTATTTTTTCTTCCATGAGATGAGTGTGCTTTTTAATAGCCTCAAAACTTTCAGAGCTTATAACGTGCTCCATTCTACAGGCATCTTCAGCAGCAGTTTTGGGATCTACGCCCAGCTGTTCAAGCCAGGAACTGAGAAGACGATGACGCTCATATATTTTATCAGCGATTGCCTTGCCGGAGGGAGTAAGGGTAATAAATCCCTCATGATCCATTTGAATATATCCGTTCAGACGGAGATTTTTCATGGCCACACTGACACTGGGCTTGGAAAAATTCAGTTCATTGGCAATATCAATAGAACGTACCTGGGACTTGCGGTTCCCGATTACTAAGATGGTTTCCAGGTAGTTTTCCGCCGATTCATGTATCTTCATGATAATCGCTCCTTCCAAAAGTGTATTTATAATAGGATATCATATTTCCCTGGGAAGTTCAAACATAAGAAAAACTTTATATTTACATACAAATGGTTTTGTACTAAAATAGTACCTGACTTCCGTCGTTTTTCTCCAATCCTAGTACTCAGGAGTCAAGCAGCAT
>ERZ1643250.378-NODE-378-length-49218-cov-58.495312_pt1 | contig 49218 bp, 54 predicted proteins | sample MGYA00579262_ERZ1643250 | MGnify/ENA primary metagenome ERZ1643250 (study PRJEB29033, sample SAMEA4952265) | chicken gut metagenome | biome: Broiler Chicken; feature: Gastrointestinal Tract; material: Caecum | place: Ireland | collected 2018 | study: Broiler...
TCAAGCAGAACCTGCAGTTCGTGCCGGTGTCCACCCTGGCCCAGGTGCTGGACATCGCCCTGCTCAAAACCACCAAGTCCCTGCCGGCCCGGCGCACCCGCGCCCGCAAGCCCAAGGCTTCCGACGCCATCCTGCCGCCCCCGGCAGACAAGACGCCGCAGCCGGGGGTCGTCTGCTGACGGCCCGCCTTCCGGCGTCCCACTGTAAGGAGAGAACATGAACTACAACAAAGCGGCTTTTCTGGCAAGCTATGGTATTTCCAGCCAGCTGCCCGACAGCGGCCGGCCGGAGATCAGTTTTTCGGGCCGGTCCAACGTGGGCAAGTCCAGCCTCATCAACAAACTGTGCAACCGCAAAAATCTTGCCCGGGTGTCCAGCACGCCGGGCAAGACGGCCACCATCAACTTCTACGAGGTGGACGACTGCTATTTTGTGGACCTGCCCGGCTACGGCTACGCCAAGGTCAGCAACGCCGACCGCCAGCGCTGGGACGACCTCATCAACAGCTATTTCGGCGCACGGCGCAACCACACCCTGCTGGTCCAGCTGATCGACTGCCGGCACGACATCGGGGCCGACGACGTCCAGATGCTGCGCTACCTGCACTACCACAAGATCCCCTATGTGGTGGCCCTGACCAAGGCCGACAAGCTGAAAAAGAGCCAGCTGGAGGAGACCCGGCAGGCTTTTGAAAAGGCTTGTCTGGCTTTCGGGTGCCGGGCGGTGATCCTGACCAGCGCAGAGAACGGCTACGGCATCGCCGAGCTGCAGGCGGTCCTGAACGAGGCTGCTGCAGCCGCTCAGGCGGAAAACGAGGGGCAGGCCGATGGCGTATAACGAGTTTGCCTATTTTTACGATTCCTTCAACGGGGATGCGGACTACGATGCGCTGTACCGCCGCGTCAAGGCGGAACTGGACGCCCACGGCATTCGGGACGGCATCCTGGCCGACCTGGGCTGCGGCACCGGTGAACTGACCCTGATGCTGGCCCAGGCGGGCTACGACATGATCGCCATCGACCAGTCGGAGGAGATGCTGTGCGTGGTCCGGGACAAGGCCGACCAGCTCGAGCTGACGGGCCGCCTGCTGCTGCTGGAACAGGACCTGTGCAGCCTCGACCTCTACGGCACCATCCGGGGGGCGGTGTCCACCTTCGACACCTTCAACCACCTGCCGCAGCTGGATGCCGCCATAGCCAACGCCGGTTTCTTTATGGAAAAGGGCGGGGTATTCCTGTTCGACATGAACACCCCCTACAAGCACCGGGAAGTGCTGGGGAACAACACCTTCACCTTTGAAGGGGAGGACGCCGGCTGCGTCTGGACCAACCGTCTGGAGGACGGGGGCCGCCGCGTCCGCATCGCGCTGGACATCGATGACCGTGCGTCCGGCGAGCGTTTCCACGAGGAATTTTGTGAGTATACATATGAGCTGGCCGAGATCCGCGCCGCATTGGAGCGGCACGGCTTTACGCTGGAGTCCGTCTGCGACGGCGAGACCTTCGGTCCGCTGACCGATACCAGTGAACGGTATTTTTTCTGTGCGGTCAAAAACTATACACAGCTGGAAGGAGAACACCATGGCTGAACTGATCCGCGGCCTGTCCGACAACGGAGGCGTCGTATTTTGCGGCGTAGATTCGACGGATATCGTCTGTAAAGCAGAACAACTTCACAAGACAAGCGCGACCTGCAGCGCCGCCCTGGGCCGTCTTTTGACCGGCGCGGCCCTGATGGGCTCGATGCTGAAAGACGACCGGGACAGCATCACCCTGCGGGTGAGCGGCGGCGGCCCTGCCGGCCTGCTGATCGCCTGCACCGACGGCACCGGCAACGTCAAGGGCTGTATCGACCACCCGCTGGTGGAGCTGCCGCCCCGCGCGGACGGCCACCTGGATGTGGGCGGCGCCGTGGGCAAGGACGGTGTGCTGACCGTCATCCGGGACAACCGCCTTCAGAAGGAGCCCACCGTGGGCCAGGTGCCGCTGGTCTCGGGTGAGATCGCCGAGGACCTGACCGCCTACTATGCCTACAGCGAGCAGATCCCCACGGTCTGCGCTCTGGGCGTGCTGGTGGACCCCGACCTGACCATCCACTGTGCGGGCGGCTACCTGATCCAGCTGCTGCCGGGCGCGACCGACGCCGAGATCACCCAGCTGGAAAACAACATCGCCGCCATGCCCTCGGTCACCGAGATGCTGCGCAATGGCATGACGCCCCGGGACATGATGGAAAAAGCCCTGGCCGGCTTTGCGCCGTCGGTGCTGGACACCCGTCAGGTGGGCTACCGCTGCGACTGCAGCGAGGCCCGCACCCGCGATATGCTGCTCAGCCTGGGCCGCAAGGAGCTGGAAAAGCTCCGGGACGAAGACCCTCACTGCGAGGTGGTCTGTCACTTCTGCCACACCAAATATGAATTTGACCTGAACAAGCTGCTGAAGGAGCTGCCCGTCCAGCCGCAGGCCCCTGCCGAAGCCTGAATGCCGCAGCATACAAAAAGCCCTGCCCCTCTGGGTGTCCAGACCGGCAGGACTTTTTTCTCGCTTTACCCGCCGGCAATATCTCCCAGCAGGGTATAGGTCACCGCATAACAGAGCGTTCCGGACCGCATCTCGACGCTCTCCTGCAGGGCCGTGATCTCGGCGTCCGGCCAGGCTGCTTCCAGGGAGCGCAGGCAGGTCAGGCGGGCCATCTCCAGGGCAAGATCGTCCGGGTAAGACACTTCGCCGGGCCGGCGGGCGTAGAAGGCGGTTTCCTCCACGGCCACCGGCAGGGGCAGGCCGAACAGTTCCAGGGCAACGTGCCGGGTGACGGCAATGCTGCCCTCGCTCCGTGCGCCACCCCACCGGGGCAGCGTCAGATGCAGCCCGCCGCAGGACAGCCGCAGCTGGACGCCCCGCCCGCTGTCCAGCAGGGGGACTTCAACCTTCAAAGGCTGTTCGCAGGAAGTGGACCAGGCAAAGCGCGCGGTGACGGTCCCGGCTGCCGGAGCAAAGATCGGGGTGCCGTCCCGCTCGGTGCGGGATGTGCCGATCAGCGGCTGGCCGGCCTCGACCTGCTGTCCCGGCTGGACCAGGGCGGTGCCGCTCTTGATCTCCACCGCCGTGACCAGGCCGCCGGTCCTGGCACAGATGGTCTGCAGCTTGCCCGAAAAGATGGCGGGGGCAGGCTGGGCGGCGGCTGTTTCCACTTCCAGCCGCCCGCCAAAAAAGTTGACGCTGGCCCAGGAAAATTCCCCGCTTTGGAGCAGCGCGTATTCTCCGGCGTCGAGGTCCTCCTGGGACACCCGTGCGCCGGGTTCCAGGCCCGCGTTTTCCCGCAAAAGAGCAGCTGCCCGCGCCTGCTGGCCGGGGGTCATGTCCGTGTAGAACACAGACCAGACCAGGCCCCGGCTCCACAGCAGCAGGGGAAGAAAAACGGCCAGCCCCACCCACAGGCCGGTGCGCCGGAGCAGAGGCCGCAGCCGGAAAAACAGGCCCCGCCTCTTTTGGACTTGCAGCCGTACCCGGCGCTGCCGGGCCAGCTTTGCCAGACGCCGGTAGCGCCAGGCCGCGCAGCGCCCGTCAAACCCGCCGGGCCGCGGGACAATGGCGGCAAGCTGAAGCCCTGCGCCGGCTGCATCGTTGAGAAGGGCCTCGGTATGGCCGCCGCGGGCGGAAAACGTCACCCCGGCCCAGAGCTGTACAGCCTCCATCCGTCCGCCTCCTTAGCTTCCGTCTGAAAAGTCCGTCCGCACAAAACGCCCCTGCAGCGTGATCCGGTGGGCGGTCAGCGAGAGGATCTTCATCCCGTCCCCATAGACGGTAAAGGTGCCGCCGTACAGGTCGAGGCAGAGTTTGTTCTCGTCATAGGTACGGATCTGCTTGAAATGTTCGATCTCCATCTGGGAACCTGTCATGTAGACGGCTGGCCGGCGGTACATTCCGGCGGGAGGCTGGCTGAACAGCAGCTTGAGCCAGCCGCACGGCGTCAGCCGGCGTTTGCGTTGTTTTGACACCTTTTCCCCCTCCCGTCGGCGGTGCGGCGGGCCCGTGATGCCGCCGGCATGGTACGCCGCTTCTGTCCATATATATGGAAGCAGGGGGGCTGCTTATGTATCGCCGCTGTGTTTTCGTTCTGATCGCGCTGCTGACGGCGGCGCTGCCCTTTGCCGCGCCTGCGGCCTGCGCCCAGGCCCTGCGGGAGGGGCTGGCCCTTTGCGGAGGACCGCTGCTTTTGTCCCTGTTCCCGTTCCTGATCGTGTCCACTTTGCTGGTGCGCAGCGGCGGCGGGGAAGTGTTGGGCGGCTTCCTGCGCCCGGCCGCCCGCCTGGCAGGGGCCCGCGCGCCCTGCGCCGGAGGCGTTTTGCTGATGGGCCTTGTGGGCGGGTTTGCGCCGGCGGCCAACGCGGCCGCTCAGGCCGTCCGCACCGGCAGGCTGTCCCCGCAAGAGGCCGCCAGCCTCCTGCCGGCCTGCATCTGTTCGGGCCCCTCCTTTGTGATCCTGACGGTGGGCGAGGGGATGCTGGGCAGCGCCGGGCTGGGGGGGCGTCTGTTCGCGGCGCAGGCGCTGGCGGGGCTGCTGTCGGCGGCTGTCCTCAGCTGGCTGCACCGTCCGGCAAAAGCAAGGCCAGCTGGTTCAGACTGTTTGGAAGGCACCCTGTCCCCGCTGCCGCCCCTCCGGCTGGACGGAGTCATCGCGGACGCCGCCCTGACCTACTGCAAACTGTGCGGGTTCATCCTGTATTTCCGGCTGCTGGCCGGCGGTTTGAGCGCGGCGGCGCCCGGGCTGGGCCTGCCCGCCGCCATGCTGCTGGAAGTGTGCTCGGGCTGCGACCTGGCTTCCCGGGCCGGGCGCTGGGCCAGCTGGCTCTGCTGCGCGGCCATCAGCCTGCAGGGGGCGTCCGTCCTGCTGCAGGTGCGCACCATCTGCCCGCCTGAAATTTCCTTCCGCCCGCTGCTGGCCGCCCGCCTGCTCCATCTGCCCCTGTCTCTGGGGCTGTTCTGGCTGCTGCTCAGGTTTCCGGGCGGGACAGCCCCGGCCGCGGCGGTCCTGCACGCTTCGCCGGCCGTCCTGCGGCGGGTCCCGCCCGACTGCGCGCTGCTGGCCTTTTTGGGATGCTGCCTGGTGGTATGCCAGCTGAGCCGCGCGCTGTCTGCGCCCGAACAAAAAAGAAAAGCCCCGAAGCCGTAAAAACGGCCTCGGAGCCTTTGCTGGAGCTACTGATCCGATTCGAACGGACGACCTGCTCATTACGAGTGAGCTGCTCTACCGGCTGAGCCACAGTAGCACGCTGCATAGCTGCAACGCCAATTATGATACCATAAAAACAGACCGCTGTCAAGAGATTCCGGCCAGGTGCGCAGGGCGGCGGCAGGAAAGGGAAAAGCGCTTCAATATGCACGAATAATTTTGTGTATTTTTCACAGTTTCCACTGCAAAGTTTTGGTGATATAATAAAAGCTGAGAACCGTTTTTATCCTAAAAACAAGATGTCTCGGGAGGGATCACATGGCTGAAAAAAGCATTGAACTGGACAGCGTAGAAGTAGCGGCCGCCGTGTTCGGCAACTGTGACTGCAACATCCGTCTGCTGGAAAAGGAATTCTCGGTCACGGCGACCTGCCGGGGCACCATGCTGCGCCTTTCGGGCGAGGAAGAAAATGTGGCCGCCGCCGCGCGGGCGGTGGAGGGGATGCTGCTTTTGAATGAGAACCACACCCCGCTGGAGGACCAGACCGTCCGCTACTGCATGAGCCTGGCCCATGACGGCGAGGAAAAGCGGGTGCGGGAGCTGACCGAGGACTTTGTGGCCGTGACCGCCAAGGGCCGGCCCATCCGGCCCAAGACCCTGGGGCAGAAGGAATACCTGAACGCCATCCGCACCCACCCCATCACCTTCGGCGTGGGACCGGCAGGCACCGGCAAGACCTATCTGGCGGTGGCCATGGCAGTCAAAGCCTTCAAGGCCAAGGATGTGTCCCGCATCGTCCTGACCCGGCCGGCGGTGGAAGCGGGGGAGAAACTGGGCTTTCTGCCCGGCGATCTGCAGCAGAAGGTGGACCCCTACCTGCGGCCCCTCTATGACGGCCTGTTCGATATGCTGGGGGCCGAGGCGTTCGAGCGGCTGACCGAAAAGCAGCTGATCGAGGTAGCGCCTCTGGCCTATATGCGCGGGCGGACGCTGGACGACTCCTTCATCATTTTGGACGAGGCCCAGAACACCACCCCCGAACAGATGAAAATGTTCCTGACCCGGATGGGCACCGGCTCGAAAGTGGTGGTGACGGGCGACGTCACCCAGATCGACCTGCCCGACCGGACCCGCAGTGGCCTGGTGGACGCGCTGCAGGTGCTGAAAAATATTTCCGGCATCGCTCAATGTTATTTCAACGAAAAAGACGTGGTGCGCCACCGCCTTGTGCAGGAGATCATCAAGGCGTATGAGGCGGCCGCGCACCCGGCCAAACGGTAATGGCCGGCGGTTTGTGATAAGAAGAAAGCGCCCCAAAAAGAAAGGAGCGGACTTGATATGTCCAACAAAGTACTGATAGCCAATGAACAGAAAGCGGTCAAAGTGCCGTCCGGCCTGCGCATCCTGATCCGCCGGGCCTGCAACGCCGTGCTGGAATACGAACATTTTGAGGGGTCTGCTGAGATCAGCGTCACCTTTGTGGATAACGCTGCCATTGCCGAGCTGAACAACCAGTACCGCTCGAAGCCCATGCCCACCGATGTGCTCAGTTTCCCCCTGGGGGTGGACGGGCAGTACGACATTGACGAGAACAACGGCTGCAAAATGCTGGGAGACATCGTCATCAGCATGGAGCGGGCCATGGAACAGGCCAACCTCTACGGCCACTCCCTCCAGCGGGAAGTGGCGTTCCTGACCGTCCACTCCATGCTGCATCTGCTGGGCTACGACCACGAGAACGGCGGCCTCGAGGCCGTCCGGATGCGGGAACGGGAGGAAGCCGTCCTGCAGCAGCTGGGCCTGCCCCGCACCGTCAGCTACACCGAGTAAAAGAAGAAAGCGAGTACAGACCCTTGAATCACAACGAGAGAAACGACGCCCCCCGCTATGACACTTCGTCGGTGTTCGTGGCGGTCATCGGCCGGCCCAACGTGGGCAAATCCAGCCTGACCAACCTGCTGGTGGGGGAAAAGGTGGCCATTGTCACCTCCAAACCGCAGACCACCCGCACCCGGATCACCGGCGTCATCACCCGGGGGCCGCTGCAGTATGTCCTGCTGGACACGCCCGGCGTCCACAAGGCCAAAAACAAGCTGGGCAAACGGATGGACAAGACCGCCAGCGATTCGCTGGGCGACGTGGATGTGTCCATGATGCTGTTCGAGCCGCACCCCGGCATCAATGAGTCGGAGCAGATGCTGATCGACGCGCTGCGCCGGAGCGGCCCGGCCATCGCGGTCATCAATAAGATCGACCTGGTCAGGGACCCGGCGGAACTGGAAGCCCGCAAGGCGGAGCTGGAGGGCCTGGGCGTGTTCGACCAGGTCTGCACCGTCAGCGTCCGGGACAACCGGAACTGCGAGGAGCTGTTCGAGATCCTGGGCCGCTACGCAGTGGAAGGCCCCCATTACTTCGACGACGACGCCTACACCGATATGCCGGAGAAGGAGCTGGTGGCCGAACTGATCCGGGAAAAGGCCCTGCTGTTCATGCGGGATGAGATCCCCCATGGCCTGGCTGTGGTGGTGGAGCGCTTCAAAGAGCGGCCCGGCACCGATCTGGTGGATATCGACGTAAACATCTACTGCGAGCGGGAGAGCCACAAGGGAATGGTCATCGGCAAGGGCGGCGCCATGCTGAAGAAAATCGCCAGCGCGGCTCGCGCCGACTGCGAGGACTTCCTGGGCTGCCGGGTCAACCTGCAGTGCTGGGTCAAGGTCAAGGCCGACTGGCGGGACAACGAGTACCTCTTGAACAGCTTCGGCTTCCGGCAGGATACCGGCCGCCGGTGACGCCTGCCAGAACAGGACAGATTTCCCGGGGATACCGCGCTAAGATGAAGTCAACACTAGACGGCAGGGGCCCTATGCCCCAACCGAAGGCGAGGTGCGGACAGATGGATGCAGACAACTGCTGGAAGGCGTTTGCCTTGACCGGGAAGATCAGCCATTATCTTGACTACAGACGGGCGGCGGCCGGTGCTGCCGCCCCTGGGCAGGGGACGTGCAATGGACGAATTTGTGATCAGGGGTCTGGTGCTGCAGGAGATCGAGTACGGCGAGTCGGACCGGATCCTCAAGATACTGACGGCTGAAAAAGGGCTGATCACCGCGTTTGCGAAAAACAGTATGCGGCTGACCAGCCATCTGTTTGCGGCCTGCGGCCAGCTGTGCTATTCGGAGTTCGTCCTCCGACCCGGCCGCAACACCGAAGACCGGATGTACACTGTGGTGGAGGCCGGCTATGAGGACGACTTCCGCAACATCGGCTACAGCTTTGAGGCGCAGGGCGTCGCCATGTACATGGTGGAATTCACCCTGGCGCTCTCTCTGGCGGACCAGCCGGCGGAAAAGGAGCTCAAGCTCCTGATGAACTGCCTGTATAAGATCTGCCAGCAGAAAACGGACCCCAAGCTGGTCAAGGCGGTGTTCGAGCTGCGGATGACCTGCGAGTGCGGGTTCCAGCCGCAGCTGCTCTGCTGCCAGGGGTGCGGCGCCTACGACGGCGACCAGTTCTGCCTGGACATCGAGGACGGGCGGCTGCTCTGCGCCAACTGCGCAGCCAAAGAGGGCAAAGCCTGCAACTTGGACAAGGGCGCATTGTTTGCGGTGCGGTACATCTGTCTGGTAGAGGACAAGCGGATCTTCGGTTTCCGCATTTCGGCCGCCAGCGCGCGGCTGCTGTATGCCGCGGCGGAGCAGTACGCCCTGGCCCATATGGACAAGCCCCTGAATTCGTTAAAGTTTTTGCGGTCCCTCCCGGCGTGGGACCCGGATCAACAACCCAAAAAGGATTGAATCAATGGAGACAAGTTACTTAAAAACGCTTGAACTGAACAAGATCATCGAGCGGGCCGCCGCCGGGTGCGTCTGCAAGGAGGCCAAAGCCAAAATGCTGGAACTGGCCCCCCTGTGCGACCCCGACGAAGTCCGCTTTGCTCTGGAGCAGACCGACGCCATCAACACCCTGCTCATCAAGAACGGCTCTCCCCGGTTCGGCGGGGTGGAAGGGGTCAGCGCGCTGGCCACCCGCGCCGTCAAGGGCGGCGTCCTCTCGATGGGCGAGCTGCTTTTGGTGGCGGGTGCGCTGCGCAACTTCCAGAATCTGAGCAGCTGGTACGGTTCCACCGACCACGACGCTCTGCCCACCGACGACCTGTTCTACGCCCTGGCCCCTCAGCCCGGGCTGGAACAGCAGATCTCGGACGCCATTCTGGCCCCCGATACCATGGCGGACACAGCTTCCCACACTCTGGCGGAGCTGCGCAAAAAAATACGCTCCACCGAGAACGCCATCCGTGACCGGCTGGAAAGCATGGTCCACAACATGGATTCCTCCAAATATCTGCAGGAGGCTGTCGTCTCGATCCGCAACGGCCGGTACGTGGTGCCGGTCAAGAGCGAGTACCGCGGCGAGGTCAGCGGCATCATCCACGACGTATCTTCCACCGGCGCCACCGTCTTTGTGGAGCCTCAGGCCGTGGTGGAGGCCAACGCCCGCATCCTGCAGTACCGGGCCCAGGAGGCCCAGGAGATCGAGCGGATCCTGACGGCTTTCACCAGCCAGGTGGCCGCCATCGAGCCCCAGTTCCAGTACAGCTACAAGGCCATGCTGGAGATCGACATCCTGCTGGCCAAGGCCCGCATGGCGCTGGAAATGAAAGCCTTCAAGCCCACGGTCAGCTACGACGGCTCTTTCTCGCTGGTGCGGGCCCGCCACCCCCTGATCGACCCGGCCAAGTGTGTGCCGGTGGACATCGCCCTGGGAAAAGAATACGATTCCCTCATCATCACCGGCCCCAACACCGGCGGCAAGACGGTCACTTTGAAAACGGCCGGCCTGCTGTGCGCCATGGCCCAGTGCGGCTTTTTGATCCCGGCGGATGAGCGCAGCGAAGTCTGCGTCTTTCAGGAGTACCTGGTGGATATCGGTGACGAACAGAGCATCGAACAGAGCCTTTCCACCTTCTCGGGCCACATGACCAAGATCACCGGCATCCTCGAGCTGGCCGCCCCCGGTACACTGGTCCTGCTGGATGAGCTGGGCGCGGGCACCGACCCCGCCGAGGGCGCGGCCCTGGCTGTGGCCATCATCGAAGAACTGCGCCGCCGCGGCGTTTTGCTGATGGCGACCACCCACTATGCCGAGATGAAGGTCTTTGCCCTCGAGACGCCCGGCGTGGTCAACGCCAGCTGTGAATTTGATTTGGAGACTCTGCGGCCCACCTACAAACTGAGCGTGGGCGTGCCGGGCAAATCCAACGCTTTCCTCATCAGCGAAAAGCTGGGCATCCCCGAACGGGTCATCGAGGCGGCCAAGCAGCACCTCTCGGCCGACGACAAGCGGCTGGATGCGGTGCTGGGCCAGCTGGACGACCTGAAACTGCAGCTCAAAGCCAGCCAGGATGAGGTGGAGCGCCTCCGCCACGAGGCGGCCCATCAGCTGGAGGACGCCCAGAAAAAGAAAGAGGAGCTGATCCGCCAGGGTGAAAACGAGCTGGAAGCCGCCCGGGCCAAGGCCCGCACCCTGGCCCAGCAGGTGGAGAACGAAGCCTACCGGCTGACCGACGAGCTGCGCCGGATCCAGAAGGACGAAAAGACCAGCGCACAGCAGCGTGCCCAGCGCGCCCGGGAAATCGCCAAGAAGGAGTCGGCCAAACTGTTTGCCAACTCCGATGTGGTGCACAACCCCGTGCGGGAGTTTGTGCCCCTGAAGGAAGTCCGGGTGGGGCAGGAAGTCTGCATCGCCGAACTGGGCCAGCTGGCTACCGTTCTGGCCCTGCCCGACCGCAACGGCGACGTCCTGGTCCGCGCCGGCATCGTCAAGACCAAAGTGCCCCTCAAAGGGCTGAAACAGCCGGATAAAATGGAAAAAGCGCCTGCCGCCCCCAAGACTAAGGCACAGATGCGCTATACCCGTCAGACTGGGGACAGCACCCGCGGCGACGGCGGGCACTTCGAACGGGCACGCCGGGAGACCAAAATGGAATGCAACCTGCTGGGCCTGACCGTGGACGAGGCCATTCAGGAGGCGGATTCCTTCATCGACCACGCTGTGCTGAACGGGCAGTCCACCGTCTATCTGATCCACGGCAATGGCACAGGCGCGCTGCGCGCCGCCATCCAGAAGCATCTGCGCGGCCACCGCAACGTCAAGAGCTTCCGTCTGGGACGTTACGGCGAGGGCGAGAGCGGCGTCACCGTCGTCGAACTGAAGTGACGACCTGACTGCCCGGGTGCAATCTTTGGGCGGCCTGTTTCGTTACAATAGATAGGAATGTTTTTGAAAGGGCAGCCCATCGGATGAAGAAACAGCGCAGACGTACAAAAGCAAAACATGGAAAAGGACGACAGATCAACTGGCAGCTGGTCGCTTTGGCTCTGGTGGCAGCGGTGGGACTGACCAAACTGTGGGAGACAGCCAGCCGGTGGCAGGCCCAGCAGGCAGCTTTTCAGGAGCAGAGCGCCCTGCAGGAACCGGACGAGCTGTTCCGCCCGGACGTAGGGGACCCGCCCTACACCATCGCCGTGGACGCCGGCCACGGGGGAGATGACCCTGGTGCCACCGGCGTGGTGGTGGAACGGGACATGACTGCTGCCACCGCCGAGGCTCTGACCCGCTGGCTGGATGCCGACCCCAACTACATACCGGTCGCCACGCGGGACAGCTACGACGTCACTGCCACCCCCAGCGAGCGCGCAGAGCGCTCCAACAGCCAAAACCCGGACCTGCTGCTGTCCATCCACGGGAACTCGGCTTCCACCGAGGCCGCCGGGTTTGAATGTTACCCCATTACGCCGGGGCGCACCTGGCACAGGGAAAGCGTCTATTTCGCCCACCTGCTGGCGGATGGGATGGAGGCGGCGGGGGCTTCTCTGCGGGGACAGCATGGGGTCCGCTACATTTACTATGAGAACGGCCAGAAAGTCCTGACCGAGGAAAACGACCTTCGGGTCCGGCAGGAGGAAACGTTCACCCTGCTGGAGCAGTCCGCCTGCCCGGCGGTGCTGGCAGAGCAGTGCTTTGTGACCAGCGCTGCCGATGTAGAGCTTTTCGGCGACGCCGACGGCTGTCAGCTGGCGGCCCGGGTCTACTATCAGGCCATCTGCGCCTACTTTGGCACCACCCCGCTGGAAAGTCTGCCACAATAAGCAAGGCCGCTGCAAAAAACGCAGCGGCCTTTTCGTTTATAAGAGTTTTCTCTTGACCGGTCCACAGGGCAGCTTTTGGAACGCCATCAGCCACTCCAGCGTTTCGGGCAGTTCAAAATAGAGGGAAGATACATCGCAGCGCATTTGAGTTCTGGCTTTCTCCTGCGGCGAAGCCACAAAGATGGCTGTGGGCCCGTCGGCAGAGCCGATGACTCCGACTTGGGTTTCTTCCGGGAGGTCCGGCTCTGTGCCGAGGACACAGACCGTCGCCGACAGGGCCTGCTCTGGTTCACAGAGGGCAGGTTTGTGCACCCGGCGGGGGCGGTCCCCCTCCCGGTCCTCGTCAGGACGCAGTTTCCACCGGCCGGTAAAGGTCTGAATGCTCCCGGCGGGCACCCGCCGCACAAAGTCTGCCACCAGCCCCTGCGCGCAGACATAGACCGCCGGGATGCGCCATTCCGTCCCACCCCAGGAGAAGGTCTGATGGATGGGGAGCTCCCGGCCGGGACGCCGTTTGCGTCGCCTGTCTTCACGCGGGGCGTTCAGGTCAAAATAGACCCGCCACTTTTTCTGCTTTTGCCTTGCCATGGAAATTGTATTCCTCCTTCCAAAAGATGCCTTTTTCAAAATACGGACGGGGAGAGGAAAGGATTGCAGGCGCTTCGCAGTTTTTCGTCAGGTTTAGCATAAAAGTGAAAAGATTTGTATCCGACCGCTTGACAAGTGAAAAAAACATGGTACAATAAACCCAAAGCGCCGCCAACAAAAGCGCGCTCAAATAGATTAGGCCGGGCGTCCGCAGGGCGCCTAAAGCTCATCGGACAGGGCTGGCCGCTGCCGCGTGTGGCGTAAAGCGTCACAACAATTATTGAACGGGTAAGGATACCCGGAAATTTTATAAGTTGGTCTCTTTTATCACTCCGTGCGGATGCACACCACTTGTGAAACGTCAATAAGAGCAGCAGAGCAGCCCCTCGATCTATTTGCTGAAGTACTCTCCAAGGCCAGGCATAGTAGTATGCCGCAGCGTCCTTCCTTGTATCTGCAAGGCGCTGGCGCAGGCCGGCAGAACGTTTTGACAGGCAGTGTGCCCGAAAGGGTGCGCTGCCTTTTTTGTTGCGGCGGGCGGAGAGGCCGTGCAGGGAAAGAAGGATCGTTTTGAACAGGGAACGTCAAAAACGGGCGCCGATCTACGAGGCGCTGGAAAAGTTCCGGCGGCAGCGCGTGGTGCCGTTTGATGTGCCGGGCCACAAGCGCGGCCGCGGCAACCCCGAGCTTGTGGAACTGCTGGGGGAACGCTGCGTCGGCATCGACGTCAATTCCATGAAGCCGCTGGACAATCTGTGTCATCCGGTTTCGGTCATCAAGGAGGCGGAAGAACTGGCCGCCGATGCTTTTGGGGCCGCCCACGCCTTTTTGATGGTGGGAGGGACCACCAGCAGCGTCCAGAGCATCGTGCTGACGGCCTGCAAGCCGGGGGACAAGATCATCCTGCCCCGCAACGTCCACAAGAGCGCCATCAACGCGCTGGTGCTGTGCGGAGCGGTGCCGGTCTACATCGACCCCAAAGTAGACCGGGATCTGGGCATCCCTCTGGGGATGGAAGTGGCCGACGTCCGCGCGGCCATCGAGGCAAACCCCGATGCGGTAGCGGTCTTTATCAATAACCCCACCTATTACGGCATCTGCTCCGACCTGCGCAGCCTGGTCGAGCTGGCGCACGAACACCATATGCTGGCCCTGGTGGACGAGGCCCACGGCACCCATCTGTACTTCGGGCCCGGCCTGCCCCTCAGCGGCATGGCTGCCGGCGCGGATATGGCCGCCGTCTCGATGCACAAGTCGGGCGGGAGCCTGACCCAGAGCTCGCTGCTTTTGTGCGGGCCGGGGGTCAACGCCGGGTATGTCAGCAACATCATCAATCTGACCCAGACCACCAGCGCATCTTATCTGCTGATGTCCAGCCTGGATATCAGCAGGCGTAACCTGGCCATGCGCGGCCGGGAGAGCTTTGCCAAGGTGGTGGATATGGCCGAGTACGCCCGGCGGGAGATCAACGCCATCGGCGGCTACTATGCGTTTGGCTCCGAGCTCATCAACGGGGGGAGCATCTTCGACTTTGACGTCACCAAGCTGGCGGTCAACACCCGCGGCATCGGCCTGACCGGCATTGAAGTCTACGACCTGCTGCGGGACGAGTACGACATCCAAATCGAGTTCGGCGATCTGTCCAACATCCTGGCGTATATCTCCATCGGGGACCGCATCCAGGACATCGAGCGCCTGGTGGGTGCCCTGGCGGACATCCGCCGCCTTTACGCCAAGCCCCGCAGCGACCTGTTCACCGCGGAATATATCACCCCGCAGGTAAAGGCCACCCCGCAGCAGGCGTTCTACTCGCCCAAAGAGAGCCTGCCGCTGCGCCAGACGGCCGGGCGGATCTGCACCGAATTTGTGATGTGCTACCCGCCGGGCATCCCCATCCTGGCGCCGGGCGAGGTCATCACCCCCGAGATCATCGACTACATCGAGTTTGCCAAGGCCAAGGGCTGCTCCATGCAGGGCCCGGCCAGCGAGGATATTTCGGAACTGAACGTGCTTGTTTGACGGAAAGGAGGCTATCCCATGCAGGAAATGGATTACTGGTTCGGTGAATTGCACACCGCCAACGTCAAGACCTGTATCCGGGTGGAGCGGCAGCTCTACAGCGGGACCAGCGACTTCCAGCGGATCGACGTTTTTGATTCGCCGGAGTTTGGCCGGTTCCTGACTTCGGACGGCAGCGTCATCTTCTCGGAAAAAGACGAGTTCACCTACGATGAGATGATCGTCCATGTGCCCATGGCAGTCCACCCCGACGTCAAGCGGGTGCTGGTCATCGGCGGCGGGGACGGCGGCGTCGCCCGGGAACTGTCCTATTACCAGGAGATCGAGGTCATCGACGTGGTGGAACCGGACAAGATGTTCGTGGATGTCTGCCGCAAGTATTTCCCGGACAATGCCTGCGGTCTGGACGATATCCGGGTGCGGGTCTACTATGAGGACGGCCTGCGCTTTCTGCGCGGCAAAGAGGACGAATACGACCTCATCATCAACGACTGTACCGACCCGCTGGGCCATGCGGCCGGGCTGTTCACCAAGGAATTCTACGGCAGCTGCTACAAAGCCCTCCACGAGGACGGCATCATGGTCTATCAGCACGGCAGCCCCTTCTTTGACGAAGACGAGGAGACCTGCCGCGCCATGCACAAAAAGGCGTACCGCTCGTTCCCCATCAGCCGGGTATACCAGGCGCACATCCCCACCTGCCCGGCGGGGTACTGGCTGTTCGGCTTTGCCAGCAAAAAATACCACCCCATCAAGGACTTTGACCCCAAGCGCTGGAACAAGCGGGGGATCAAGACCTGGTATTACACCACCCATCTGCACCGCGGCGCCTTTATGCTGCCGCGCTATGTGGAGGACTTGCTTAAAGAAGAAGAAGACTGAGAAAAGAGCATCCATTAAAACCTGTTTGAACCGAAAGGAGAATGTATCATGAGCAAACTGCTTGTCATTGGCTGCGGCGGTGTCGCCTCGGTCGCTATCCAGAAGTGCTGCCAGAATTTCAAGACTTTCCCCGAGCTGTGCATCGCCAGCCGCACCGTCGCCAAGTGCGACGCCCTGAAGGCAAAACTCGAGGCTGCCGGCACGCCGGTGAAGATCACCACCATGACCGTCAACGCCGACGATGTGGAGGACCTGAAGCGGGTCATCCGGGCTTACCAGCCCGACCTGGTCCTGAATGTGGCCCTGCCGTACCAGGACCTCGCCATCATGGACGCCTGCCTGGCCTGCGGCGTCCACTACATCGACACCGCTAACTATGAGCCGGAAAACACCGACGACCCCGCCTGGCGCGCTGTCTATGAAAAGCGCTGCAAGGAGGAGGGCTTCACCGCCTACTTTGACTACAGCTGGCAGTGGGCTTACGCCAAAAAGTTTGAGGAGGCCGGCCTGACTGCCATTCTGGGCTCTGGCTTCGACCCGGGTGTCACCAGCGTCTTTACCGCCTATGCCCTGAAGCACTATTTTGACGAGATCCACACCATCGACATCCTGGACTGTAACGGCGGCGACCACGGCTATCCCTTCGCCACCAACTTCAACCCCGAGATCAACCTGCGGGAGGTCTCGGCCAACGGCAGCTACTGGGAGGACGGCCACTGGGTGGAGACCAAGCCCATGGAGATCAAGCGGGAATACGATTTCCCCCAGGTGGGCAAGAAGGATATGTACCTGCTCCACCACGAGGAGATCGAGAGCCTGGCCAAGAACGTCCCCGGCGTCAAGCGGATCCGCTTCTTTATGACCTTCGGCCAGAGCTATCTGACCCACATGAAGTGTCTGGAGGATGTGGGGATGCTGTCCACCAGCCCCATCCAGTTTGAGGGCCGGGAGATCGTCCCCATCCAGTTCCTCAAGGCGCTGCTGCCCGACCCCGCCTCTCTGGGCCCCCGCACCGTCGGCAAGACCAACATCGGCTGCATCTACACCGGCGTCAAGGACGGCAAGGAGCGGACCATCTACATCTACAACGTCTGCGACCATCAGGAGTGCTATAAGGAGCTGGGCAGCCAGGCCATCAGCTACACCACCGGCGTGCCCGCCATGATCGGCACGGCTCTGGTGGCCAACGGCCAGTGGCGCAAACCCGGCGTCCACAATCTGGAGGAGATGGACCCCGATCCCTTCATGGAGATGCTGAACCAGTACGGCCTGCCCTGGGTGGTGGACGAGCATCCCGCCACCGTCGAGTAAGCCGGGATGGAAAACCTGTACAGTACCGAGCCGGGGCTGCGCACCCCGGTCTATGTAGTGGACGAGGCCGCGCTGATCCATAATCTGGAGATCCTGCAGAAGGTCCAGCAGCGGACAGGCTGCCATATCCTGCTGGCGCAGAAGGCTTTTTCCATGTTCCGGGTCTACCCGCTGATCGGGCGGTATCTGGCCGGGGCCACCGCCAGCGGCCTCTTTGAGGCAAGGCTTGCCCACGAGGAAATGCCCGGCAGGGAGAACCACGTATTCTCTCCGGCCTATACGCCGGAAGAAATGCGGGAGATCGTCCAAATCTGCGACCATATCAGCTTCAACTCGCTGGCCCAGCTGGAAGCCCACCGCCCCATTTGGGAGGCGGCCGGCGTCAGTGTGGGGCTGCGGGTCAACCCGGAGCACTCCACCCAGGAAGGCCACGCGATTTATGACCCCTGCGCGCCGGGCAGCCGGCTGGGCATCCGCCGGTGCGGCCTGCCCGATGTTCTGCCCAGCGGGGTGGAGGGGCTGCATTTCCACACCCTCTGCGAGCAGGACGCCGCCCCGCTGGTGGAGACCTTTGCAGCCTTTGAAAAGGCGTTTGGCAGCTATCTGCATGGCCTCAAATGGCTGAATCTGGGCGGCGGCCATCACATCACCCGGCAGGGATACGATATCGCTGCGCTGGAACAGCTGATTTTGTACATCCGGCAGACATACGGCGTCGAGGTATACCTTGAGCCGGGGGAGGCCATTGCCCTGCAGGCCGGTACCCTGATCACGACCGTGCTGGACGTGGTGCAGGCATCCGATATGCCGGTGCTGATTTTGGACACATCGGCGGCCTGCCATATGCCGGACGTGCTGGAAATGCCTTACCGGCCGCCGCTGTACGGCGTGGGGGAACCGGGCGAAAAGGCTTGTACCTGCCGGCTGGCTTCCCGCACCTGTCTGGCGGGGGACGTCATCGGCGAATACAGTTTTGACACCTGCCCGCAGGTGGGAGACCGGCTTGTTTTTGGCGACATGGCGATCTATTCCATGGTCAAGAACAACACCTTCAACGGGATGCCCCTGCCGGATATCGCCCTGCGTCGCACCGACGGCAGCTGCGAAGTGGTCCGCCGCTTTGACTATCAGGATTTCAAAATGCGGCTTTCCTGAAAGAATGAGAGGTTTTGCCTATGTACAGAATGCCGGCTGAATATGAGCCGCACCGCGCCACCCTGATGATCTGGCCGGTCCGGCCCGGCAGCTGGGGGAAGGACCCCCGCCCTGCACAGGATGCCTTTGTGCGGGTGTTCGAGGCCATCACCGAAAGCGAGGACCTCTATCTGCTGGCCGGCCCGGAACAGTTGGAGCAGGCCCGCGCCGCAACGGCGCACCTCGATCAAAACCGGCTGCACCTGCTCTGCATCGACTCGGACGACGCATGGGCGCGGGATGTTGGCCCGACCTTTGTCAAAAACGAGGCGGGCGAGCTGAAAGGGATCAGCTGGCTCTTCAACGCCTGGGGCGGGGAAGTGGACGGCCTGTACGCCGACTGGCAGAAAGACGACGCTGTGGCGTCCGCCTTCTGCCAGGCCGCCGGCCTGCCCTGGGAGGACGCCGCCCCCTTTGTTCTGGAAGGCGGCAGCATCCACACCGACGGCGAGGGGACAGCCCTTGTCACTGAGAGCTGCCTGCTCTCGGCTGGACGGAACCCGTCCATGTCCCGGCAGGAGATCGAGGCAGAGCTCTGCCGCCGGCTGGGCGTCCAAAAAGTGCTGTGGCTGCCCCGCGGCATCTACAACGACGAGACCAACGAACACGTGGACAACGTCTGCGCCTTTGTGGGGCCTGCTGAAGTGGTGCTGGCCTGGACCGATGATTCCTCTGACCCGCAGTATCCGCTCTCAGCGGCAGACCTGGCCTATCTGGAAAGCGTCACCGACGCCAAAGGCCGGAAACTGACGGTCCACAAACTGCCCATCCCGGACCACCCCATCCTGTGCAGCGAGGCCGACTGTGACGCCTACGAGTTTGCCCCGGGCGAGGATGTCCGGGAGCCGGGGGAGCGGCTGGCCGCCAGCTATGTCAACTTCTATTTTACCAACGATGCCGTTCTGGTCCCACAGTTCGGAGGCGAAAACGCCGCCAGTGATACGCGTGCCTGCGCCATTTTGCAAGCGCTTTGTCCGAGCCGCCGCGTGGTCGGCCTGCCCGCCCGGGACATTCTGCAGGGCGGGGGAAACATCCACTGCATCACACAGCAGATCCCACGGTAAAACAACTATCTTAAAAAGGAGGGAACGCCTATGGCACAAATCACGGTCGCGGCGGTCCAGATGACCTGCACCACCGACCCGGCCCAGAATCTGGCCCACGCCGAAGAACTGGTCCGTCAGGCCGCTGCCAAAGGGGCGCAGATCGTTCTGCTGCCCGAGCTGTTTGAACGTCCGTACTTCTGCCAGGAACGCCGGTACGAGTACTACGACTATGCGCTGCCGGTGAACGAAAATCCCGCTGTGCAGCGTTTTTCCCAGGTATGCCGGGAGCTGGAACTGGCTATGCCGGTCAGCTTTTATGAAAAGGACGGCCAGCGCCTGTTCAACAGTGTGGCCATGCTGGACGCCGACGGCAGCCTGCTGGGCGTCTACCGCAAGACCCATATCCCGGATGACCACTATTACCAGGAAAAGTTTTATTTCACGCCCGGCAATACCGGTTTCAAAGTGTTTGATACCCAGTATGGCCGGGTGGGTGTTGGCATCTGCTGGGACCAGTGGTTCCCGGAGACGGCGCGCTGCCTGACCATCGCAGGGGCTGATCTTATCTTGTATCCAACAGCCATTGGGAGCGAGCCCATTCTGGATGTGGACAGCGCCGGCCACTGGCAGCGGACCATGCAGGGCCATGCGGCCGCCAATGTGCTCCCTGTAGTTGCAGCTAACCGCTACGGGACCGAGGTGGTCACGCCGTGCAGGGAAAACGGCGGCCAGCAGAGCGCATTGCGGTTCTACGGCACCAGCTTTTTGACCGATGAGACGGGGGCAGTCCTGGCGCAGGCCGGCCGGGACGAGGACGCCATCTTGACGGCAAGCTATGATTTTGCGGCCATCCGGCAGGCCCGGCTTGAATGGGGCCTGTTTAGGGACCGCCGGCCGGAATGCTACGGCGCGATCTGCGACTTGAACGGATAACGCCGCGCCTGTTCGTTCCATACCTTTTATAAAATCTATAAAATGATAAAAGCGCATCCTGCATCTGTGCACAGCACAGGGAAGGATGCGCTTTTTGCAGCCATCCGCCGGACCAGGACTGACCGACCATCTGGTAAAAAATTGCCGGCGAAGCACGAGAGAGAAGGGCTTATTTTTGATTGTATAAATTTCGTATAATGTAGGTTATACGAAAAACAGGGAAGTGAAAAAGCCCTTTTCAGCCATTTCGGGCTCTCTCAGCGGCTTTCTGACCGTCTTTGGCCAGTTTGCAAGGATTTTGGCGGCTTTTTTGGATATGGCTCGTTTGACAGACATTTTTGCATTTATTTTTATAAAGCGAAACGCTCCGGAAATCTCATCATCCCGGAGCGTTTCATTTCTTTCTAGGCGGACCGCCGCGTTTCCAGCGCTGCCCGCAGGTCTGCAGCAAACTGCGCCTGCTGGCGTTTCAGATACAACTTGACAAATGGTTTCATCCAGAGTTTCTTTGCCGTCACATATTCGGTAAAGTCTACGATGGTAGCCGTGCCTCTCTGCCGGAATACGCCCACCCAGTGGCCGGTCATGTTGTCATTTTCCATGGCAAGCTCCCAGCGGCGGCCGGTTTCTTCTTTTGTAATTGTGAATTTTGTAACGTATCCGCCTCTGGTATACTCCCAGAATTCCCGAGCGCCTGGCACTTCGACCCGTTCCACGTCGCTGCGCCATTCAGGATACCGTTTCACATCTGTGACCACGTTCCAGACCCGGTGCAGCTCAGCCGGCAAAACAGTTTTTAAGTTGGAAATTGTCATTTTACTGTACATTTTATTTTCATCATGAGTTTATGCTGGATCGCATTGCCGCCGTTTGTAGCAGACGATCTTCGGGTCTGCGCCATTGCAGCCGTATTCGCACACCAGCAGATACTTTTCATCCGCGACAACGCCGTAGCATCGTTCCTGGCCGGGACGCTCGATCTGGTTGCCCAGATAGACCTTTTTGTCCTCCAGCAGCTTGACGGCCTGCCCATTGGGCAGCCGGTATTCCAGGTTGACGTAGAAGCCGTTCAGCAGATGCAGGTCGTCCAGCTGCAAATCCGGCAGGTTGAGCGCATTCAGCTCCGCTATGGTGGCACGCTTCCAGCGATCCAGTTCTTCCAGCCCTCCCTGCTCGACACACGCGGCGGCCACGCATACGCCGCCGAAGGGGTGTCCGCCCGTCGCACGGCATCCGCCGCAGGCAGCTTTCTGCGGACAGACGGCGCAGCAATTGGAGACACAAATAGATGGCGTCATCGTGTTTCCTCCTTGTCTTTGTCTTTTCTTGTATACTTCATAGGCGTGTATCGAATCCCGTCCTCTACGCGCTCAGTATCGGTGTCAACGAATCCCAGTTTGTGGTAGACAGGAACGGCATAGGGAGAAGAATGCACCGTAAAAAGACGATTCTCACTATTGGCCAACAGATATTCCCACAGCTTGCGGCCAATCCCCTGTCTTTGGCGGTCAGCCTGCACAAAAAAGCAGCAAATATCTTTCCTGTTTCCGCTGACAGCAAGAACACCTAACATCATCTCTTCTTCCAGAGCACCAAAAAATTCCAGTGATGTGATCTGTTTGGGATCGTCTATAAACGATTTGAAAGACTGGACACCTTCGGGCGGATAGTCGGGTGCTTCAAAACGCAAAAATGTTTCCCAAATCAGAGCCAAAGCGGCAGAATATTCGTCACTGTGCAGTTTTCTTATTTCCATCGTAGTACCTCACAGCGGATGCTCTGCGGCGTACTGGAGAAATTCCGGCGTTTTGGACCAGTATTTGATGCCCCAGTTCTCAAAGTTCCACTCGTCCATATAGTTGTTGCATTCATAGTCTATATAATAGAGAACGCCGTTTTGCATAATAAAGTTGGTCGGGAAATAGTCGATGTTGGTCCCTGCCGGATACAGCAGCCGGCACATGGCCTGAACCTGCTCCAGACAGTCTGCGGGCAGCCGGTCGTGCAGGACCATTTCATAGACGGTCTCACCGTCGATGTACTTTTTCACGATGCGCTCGTGTTCCCGGTCGACGTCCAGCATTTCGGGCATCGGGATGCCGATCGTTTTCAGCCGCTGGTAGTCGGCCAGTTCAGCGGCCAGCTTGTCCCCAAACTGGTAGTAGTCGCAGGGCTCGTGGTGGATCTGCTTGAGGGTGACGGTTTTGCCGTCTGCCTGCGCCAGCCAGGAATAGCCACCCTTACCTTTGCCAAGCAGCTTGATCAGAGTGTATTTCCTTCCGTTTACAGTCATCGTCTCGTTCATCAAAACACCTCCGATCAATTTTCTACAGCGGCCGCCTCTTTATAGGCCCGGGCGGCGTACCAGATGACGACCGCGGTCATCAGAGCCACTACGGCTTCAGTGGCAAAAATCGAGTAATTAGCCAGGATCACGGCGGCAAAGTCTACCGCAAAGTGGCCGCCGAAGGCCGCCCAGTACCAGCTGGCCTTGCCATCGCGGACGGCGCGCCATACCAGCACCGACAGGGCGATGTGCAGGCCAATGGCGACGATGCGCTCAAACCCGCCTATAAAAAAGAGGTACGACGGAGCCGTCCACAACTGGGATACGCCTTCCAGAACGGTCTGCGCGGTGGCTTCGTCCAGACCTTCCAGCACACCGGGCAGCGAGCCGCTGTTGATGAGCGTCGAATTGGCGATGTTGTTGATCGAGGTCAGCCCCAGCAGGAGCATAGCCTCGACGCCGCCGTGGCCCGCGCCGTACATCAGTGCGTTTTTGCCGTCCAGACGCCGCAGGACAAACCGCATAGCGAAGTACCGGCCCGTTTCCTCAAAGGCGGCCGCCATCAGAGCGGCGTAGACCGCATACAGGAACAAACTGCCGGTGATGGCTGTCCCGGCCAGGCCGAGCACCAGACTATGGACCAGGTTTTCCAGCACCATGGCAAACAGGACAAAGACCGCCATACCAGCCACAAAGCTGGACGTGCGGGCATACTTTTTGTGCTTCAAATAGAGATACAGCCCGATGGGCAGCCCGAAAGCTGCCACAAGAGAAAAGACCATCCCGGCCATGCTGGCGGCGGGCACCGTGGAGAGAGATTGCAGTTCCATTCCAATGGACCTCCTTCTGGCAATTGGATTAACATTTAGCTTAACAGTTAACTGTTATCTGCATTATAGCAGAACCGCCCTGCCCTGTCAACAGGCAGCAGGCGGCGCGGCGGCGGTTATTCCGGCTCCTGTTCCGCAAGCGTGGGCAGGATGTCGGGCAGCGGCTCCCCTGCCCCTTCCCCTGCCGTTTCTGCAGTTTCTTCCGGCATAGAAGCGGCGTTCGGGAGCGGCGTTTCAGCCGCCTTGCCGGCGGGCGCTTTGCTGCGGGCCGCGCCAAGGGGGTTTGCCTCGATGGCCGCGCGGACCTGCGCGTCTTTGAGGTGGGTGTAGATCTGTGTGGTGCTCACATTGCTGTGGCCCAGCACTTCCTTGAGGGTCAAAACGTCCACCGTACCAGTCTGGTACATCAGGGTCGCGGCGGTATGGCGCAACTTGTGGGTGGAATACCCGACCAGCCCCGCCGCCTTCATCGCGCCGGTGATGATCTGTTCCACCCGCCGGTTGGAGATGCGGTCTTTCCGCCGCCGGGTGATGAACACCGCCTCCTCTTTGGGAGAAAGCCCCTCCACTGTCCCCCGCTTTTGCAGATAGCGGTCCAGCGCCTCGATGCAGGCATCGTTCAGGTAGACCATCCGCTCCTTGTGTCCCTTGCCGAACAGGCGGATCTGCCGGCCCGGCAGGTCGATGTCGTCCAGATTCATCCCCACCAGCTCGGCCAGACGCATCCCGCAGTTGAGGAACAGGGTCACCATGCAGTAGTCCCGCTCGGGGAAATCTCCCTGATTGCGGCAGACGTCCAGCAGTTCCACCGCCTGGTCGGCAGTCAGGTATTTGGGCAGGACCTTGTCCAGCTTGGGTGGGCTGACCGCCGCGGTGGGGTCGTTTTCCAGACGGCTGGCGTGGTTGACCATGTAGTCATAAAAGCCGTGCAGGCTGGCAAGCCGCCGGGCCGTCGAGGATTTTTTATTGCCGCAGGTCTGGTTCAAAAAATACAGATATTCGTAGATATCCTCTCTTGTGATGCTGCCCCAGAAAGCCGTGTCCAGCCCTTTGGGGTCGATATCCTTCATTTCTGCATCCGCGGGCGCCAGGCCCCGCCGCTGCTTCATGAACTTGCTGAAATTGCGCAGGTCGCAATAGTAATTGAAAGCCGTGTTGGGGCTTTTGCCTGCGATGACTTCCAGATAGCGCACATAGTCCACAATATCCTGGGAGGCATCCTGAAAGGGCTTGTGCTTGCCCGGGTTCTTTTCGTCCAAATAAATCGACATAACCGTCCTCGTGTTTTTCTATGGATTCTGTCAGGCGTGCACCGCTTCTATCACAGGTTCAAGCGCTGAAAAATCCACAAAGTCCACCTGCGTGCCGAAAGTTTCGATCATGGCGCGCGTCTCAGCTGTTTGCTTTTCGGGCGGCAGTTTCCGGGCATGATTGTATAAGAGTTTCATCATGGTCTTGTGGGTGAAACTCAGCTTGCTGTAGTCGATGCCGCCGCGCAGATGAAAAATCTCAGCGTTTTGCAATATGTCTGCAGGCACCTGCTGGCGGACGCTGCGGCGGATGTTCTCAACGTTCTGTTTGTCCCGCACATCGGCCAGGCCAACAGTGACCAAAATCAGACGTACACCCGCCGGGAGCTTTTTCACGGTCTGTTTCAGTCCCTTCACGCCGCCCGCATACAGCCCTCCCAGATAAACAACTTGCGTGTACCCGGAAAGGTCTCCGGCAGATTCATAACTGACAGCTGGCAGGCCGGTCTGCTCCGCAAGCCTGTCCGCATAGCGCTTGGTCGTGCCATACTGGCTGCCATAGAGAATGATGGTTTGCATAAGTTCTTATCCTTTCAAAAGAGCCAGCGCGTCTGACACATAGGCCGCGCCGCTGCTTCATGAATTTGCTGAAATTGCGCAGGTCGTTTTATACAGGCTCAATCAAATGCTGTTCAAATAGCGTCTCAAAAGTATTCACTGCCCCACTGTGTTCAACGATTTTTCCGCCGACAACTTTATCTATGTTGACGCCGAAAAATGTCAGTTTTTTATGGCTGGGATGGATACCGAGAAACTCTCCCTCATGGGTCCCCTCCATTAGAAAGTCTGATATTACAAAATCTCCGTCGCAAAACTGCCGTGTAATTTTCATGGTGTAATCCGGGTAGGTGCGCTTGGTCGCTTTAATATGTTCCTGCATTCCTTCAACGCCTATGTGGGTTAGCTTGTCTCCTGTGCGCAGGAAGCAAGCGGGAGAAATAAAATCAGAAATGCGTTCCAGTTTGTTCTCAGACAAGATGACTTCGTAAAAATATTTTACACTTTCTGCAGATGTCATGGTTCAGCCTCCGTTCTTTTTCAGCAGGGCCAACGCGTCCGACACATAGGCCGCGCCAATGAGCTGGAGCCCGGGGTAATCCGCCGGGTCAAGGTGCCGCAGGCTGGGCCGCGGGATGACGGCCTGTTCAAAGCCGATCCGCTCGGCCTCCCTCAGCCGCTGTTCCAGGCTGGGGACGCTGCGCACTTCTCCGCCCAGGCCCACCTCGCCGATGGCGATCAGCTTGTCGCTGACGGGCTTGTCCAGCAGTGAGGAGATCATGCTCATGCAGACGGCCAGGTCGCAGGAAGTGTCCCGCAGGGCAATGCCGCCCACGATATTGACATAGACGTCCAGGTTGCCGAAGAAATACCCGGCCCGCCGTTCCAGAACGGCCAGCAGCAGATTGACCCGGTTGTAATCGTAGCCGGTGCAGGCCCGCCGGGGCGACGGGAAGGTGGTCTTGGCGGCCAGGGCCTGGATCTCGCTGAGGATGGGGCGTGTGCCTTCCATGGTGCAGGCCACGCAGTTGCCCGAGACGCCGAGGGGCCGGCCTTCCAGCAGCATCTGGGAGGGGTTGGCGATCTCAGTCAGGCCGCGGCCGGTCATATCGAACATTCCCAGCTCGTTGGTGGAGCCATAGCGGTTTTTGGCCGCGCGCAGGATGCGGTAAGGCAGCATCTTGTCCCCTTCAAAATAGAGGACGGTGTCCACAATGTGCTCCATGACCTTGGGGCCGGCAATGGCGCCGTCCTTATTCACGTGCCCCACCAGAAACATGGGGATCTCCTGCTTTTTAGCCACCGCCAACAGGCGGGCGGTGCTCTCCTTCACCTGGCTGACCGTGCCGGAGGAAGAAGAAATGTCCGCACAGCGCATGGTCTGGATCGAGTCGATGACCACGAGGTCGGGCTTTTCCTTCTCAATCAGGCCGCAGATCTCATCCACATCGTTTTCGGCGGCAAGGTAGATGTTGTCCTGGGGCAGATCAAGACGGGCAGCCCGCAGCTTGACCTGCCGCACCGACTCCTCGCCGGTGATATAGAGGACGGTGTACCGGTCCGAGATGGCCCCGCACAGCTGCAGCAGCATGGTGGACTTGCCCACGCCCGGCTCGCCGCTGAGCAGCACAACGCCGCCCAGCACGATGCCGCCGCCCAGCACGCGGTCCAGCTCGGTAATGCCGGTGACGATCCGGCTCTTTTCTTCGGTGGTGCTGATGTCGGCCAGCCGCCGGGCCGTCAGGCTGGTGACACCTTCCTGGCGGGGCGCTGCCTTGGCCGCCGGGCTGCCGGCTTTGGGCGTCTCGGCCACCACATCCTCGTGCATGGTATTCCAGCTGCCGCAGCTGGGGCAGCGGCCCATCCAGCGGGGGCTCGTCTCCCCGCAGTTGGAGCAGACATAGACGGTTTTCAGTTTGGGTTCTTTCATACTCGGCATATATGGGCTCCCTTGTTCGTTTCCTTAAAAGTGATACTGGGTTTATGATACCACGGCGCGGCCCGCGGTGCAAGGCAGGGCTTTTCTTCGGCGGCCGGACGCGGTATACTTACCTGTAAAAAGGAGGTATGCCCCATGTCCATGCTCAAAATCGCCCTGCTGCAGATCGCGCCCGGCCTCACCCTGGAAGAAAACCTGCAAAAGGGCCTGTCCGCTTGCCGGCAGGCCCATCAAATGGGGGCGGATATCGCCCTCTTTCCTGAAATGTGGAGCAACGGTTACCGCATTTACGGCCGTCCCGTCCCGGAATGGACGGCCGAAGCCATCCCGGCCGACGGGCCTTTTGTGTCCGCCTTTGGCAGCCTCGCGCAGGAACTGGGAATGGCCATCGGCGTCACTCTGCTGGAGCGCTGCCCGTCCGGGCCGCGCAATACGCTGGTCCTTTTCGACCGGTTCGGCCGGCGTGTTTTGATCTACGCCAAAGTGCACACCTGCGACTTTGATGTAGAGCGGAACCTGACCCCCGGCGATGACTTTTATGTGGCAGACCTGGACACCGCCGCCGGCACGGTCAAGGTGGGGGCCATGATCTGCTTTGACCGGGAGTTCCCCGAGAGCGCCCGCATCCTGATGCTGCAGGGGGCGGAGCTGATCTTGACGCCCAACGCCTGCCCGATGGAGATCAACCGGTTGGCCCAGCTGCGGGGCCGCGCCTACGAGAATATGCTGGCCATTGCGACCTGCAATTATCCCGCGGGCGTTCCCGACTGCAACGGCGGGTCCACCGTCTTTGACGGCGTAGCCTACCTGCCGGAGCTGGAAGGCTCCCGTGACACCTGCATTCTTCAGGCCCCCGAGACAGAAGGCGTCTACCTCGCCGCGCTGGACCTGGACCAGCTGCGAGCCTACCGGGCCAGCGAGGTACACGGCAACGCCTACCGCCGCCCTGACCGCTATGCCCTGCTGACCAGCCCGGCGGTCCGCCCGCCTTTCCTCCGGCCGGACCGGCGCGGGTAAAGTTCAGAGCTGGCCCAGCTGCCCGGCCAGGCAGGCCAGCGCTGTGGACACCCCGCAGATGGGCAGGAACAAAACATCCAGCATCAGGTATTGGGCCAGCAGGCCGCGCGCGCCGGTCAGGGTAGACGCTTCCTGACGGCCAAAGGCGGCCCGCTGCAGCCGGCCGCTGACATGGAGAGCCGAAGCGCCGAACAGGCACAGGCATACCACCGCCGCCGCGGTGGGCACCCCCGAAAAAAGCAGCCCAAACAGGGCGCTGCGCCAGCCCGCCGACAAAAACAGCTGCAGGCTGACTGCGCCTACCCCCAGCCCGAACAGCATGGCAAAAAGATAGATCATGACCGGGCCAAAGGCCGACAGCCCGAGCAGCAGCAGGATGGTCGCGCCCCCGGCCACGGTCAGGTATTCCGCCCCAAAAAGGGTCCAGACTGCCCCCGGCTCGTCCAGCACAAAGAGGCTTGACCAGTTGTCCAGATAGGCGGAGAGGAACGCCAGCTCGCTGGAGCGGCACAGGGCCAGCACGACCCCCGACAGCAGCGCGCCAAACAGGTAAGACGCTGCCAGCGCGGCGCACGTCCGGGTAAGGTCCTGCCCGCGGGAACGGTGGAGCCGCTCTTTGCGGACGGGCGTCCCGGACGGCGGAACGGCAGCGGCTTCTTTCTGGAAGGGAGTCTGCTGGGGTACGGGCGCCTTCGCCGGCTCCGGCGCAGCAGATGGAACGGTAAGATGCTTGGTTTCGGCTGACTGCTGATAGACCCACATAACTTGTCCTCCTGCCCGGGGCCCGGGCGGCTGGCCCGGCTCCGGTTTTTGGCTGTATTCAGCGGTGATGTTTCTTCCCTGCGCCGCGCACCCCGGCGGAACCCCCGGCAGCGCCTGCCAGGACCACCAGAGCCAGCCGCGCCAGCTGGGCCCCGTCCGGGACGCCGCCGTTTGCCAGCTGGAAGCCCAGCAGGGCCAGCGCATAGGCCAGGCCCAGCCCCCCGCCCCACAAAAGCCCCCGGCTTTTTTGCAGCAGGGCCAGCACCCAGCCTCCCAGCAGGCTGCCCACGCAGACCGACGCCGTGGCAAAGGGCCAGGCCGTCCCGGGGCCCATCCCGCGGGACGCCATCAGGGCGGCCAGAGCTGCGCCGCAGCCGGCCGCGGCGGCCGCCCCCAGTGTGAAGGCGGCCAGGACAGATACGGGTGCAGATCGCCAAATGGTATTTGCAGACATAAAAACGCGCCTCCCTGCACTATCTCTATGCGGGGAGGCGCGCTGTGTATGCCTTGGATTTACTTTTTGCCGCTGGACTTGGAGGAAGGCGCGGGGGCGTTGTCCATGTTCAGCTTCTCCACCGAGCCGATGGCGGTCTTGGTGAAGCGGATCTTGACGCGGTCGCTGCCGGTCTCGAGGACGAAGGTGTCGTCCTTGATGGCGACGACGCGGCCGATGACGCCGCCGATGGTGGTCACCTGATCACCAATCTCGAGGCTGTTGCGCATCGCTGCGTCCTTTTTCTCCTGCTTCTTCTGGGGACGGTAGATCATGAAGTAAAGCAGGACCACCATCAGGGCAAGGGTAAAAAACAAGCTGACCATGCTTTCAGTGCCAGTCATTTTCAAATTCTCCTCTCAAAATTGTTTATCGTTATTATACCGGTTTATACGCCCGGATGCAAGGCCAAAAGCGCAAATCACAGGAAAAAAGCAAGGATTTTAAATTCTGGTGTCCAGCACTTTGACATACTTGTCATGGAACTGGGTAAAGGTGCCGGCGTCCAGTTCGTCCCGGATGCGCTCCATCAGGTGATTGTAGAACCAGAGGTTGTGCATGACGGCCAGGCGCATCCCCAGCAGCTCCTCCGCCTTGAACAGGTGGCGGATATAGGCCCGGCTGTAGTTCCGGCAGGCCGGGCAGCCGCAGGCCGGGTCGATGGGGCGCTCGTCCCGTTCATACTTGGCGTTTTTGATGTTGATGATGCCGCCCCAGGTGTTCAGGTGGCCGTGGCGGGCGTTCCGGCTGGGCATGACGCAGTCGAACAAATCGACGCCGCGGGACACCGCCTCGATGATGTTGCCCGGGGTGCCCACCCCCATCAGATAGCGGACCTTGTCTTTGGGCATATAGGGCTCCACCTTGCTGATGATGTCGTACATCACCTCGGCGGGCTCCCCGACCGCCAGGCCGCCGATAGCGTAGCCGTTCAGATCCATCTCGGCGATCTGCTTCATGTGCTCCACCCGCAGGTCGGGGAAGGTGCAGCCCTGGTTGATGCCAAACAAAAGCTGGTCGGGGTTGACCGCTTTGCCCTCCCGCTTGAGGCGGGCCATCTCGGCCTTGCAGCGGGCCAGCCAGCGGACGGTCCGGTCGCAGCTGGCCTTGGAGTAGTCGTGCTGGGCAGGGTTCTCCACGCATTCGTCAAAGGCCATGGCGATGGTGGAGCCCAGGTTTGCCTGGATCTGGATGCTCTCCTCAGGTCCCATGAAGATCCGGTGGCCGTCCAGGTGGGAGGCGAACGTGACCCCCTCCTCGGTGATCTTGCGCAGCTTGGCCAGGCTGAACACCTGGAAGCCGCCGCTGTCGGTCAGGATCGGCCCGTTCCAGCGGGTGAACTTGTGCAGCCCGCCCATCTCGGCCACCAGCTTGTCGCCGGGGCGCAGATGGAGATGGTAGGTGTTGCAGAGCATGACCTGGGTGCCGATCTGCCGCAGATCGTGGGCGGACAGACCGCCTTTGATGGCGCCGGCGGTGGCCACGTTCTGGAAAGCCGGGGTCTGCACCGTGCCGTGGACGGTGCAGAATTCGCCCCGACGGGCCGCGTGCTCCTGTTTCAAAAGTCGGAATGTGGTGAGTGAAGGCATGTAGTCTTTTCCTTTCCCGGGGCGGCCCGGCCGGGCCCGCCCCATGCGCGGAGAACAGCCGCGCTCTCTCGTGCAGGCAGTGCGCGTGCATACTGCTTTATTATACCTGCTGCGGGGCGGATTTGCAAGCAGATCTTGCCATGGCACTGGTCAAGCTGCGCCCGCAGGCCCAGCACGGCGCGTTTGCGTTTTTCTGGTTCGGGATGCAAAATGCCTCTGGAAAACCGGCTCACAATACCTTATAATAAGGCTGTCAGCACACCGGCGCCGGGCCGGGATCTCAGGAGGAAAGACCATGACCGAACAAGAAAAGATGCACAGCGGGGACCTGTACCTCCCCGACGACCCCGATATCGTCCGGGAGCAGACCGCCTGCCTGGACAAACTGTACGACTTCAACCAGACCCGCCCCACCGAAATGGAAAAGCGCGCCGCCCTGCTGCGGGAAATGTTCGCCGAGATCGGTGAAGGGTGCTACCTCGAACCGCCTCTGCACGCAAATTTTGGAGGGCGGCACGTCCACTTCGGCAGCCATGTCTATGCCAATTTCAACCTGACCATGGTGGACGATACCCACATCTATGTGGGCGATTACACCATGCTGGCCCCCAATGTGATCCTTGCCACAGCCGGCCATCCCATGCTGGGCGCACTGCGGGAGCGGAATTACCAGTACAATATGCCGGTCCGCATCGGCCGCAACTGCTGGCTGGGGGCGGGCGTCATCGTTCTGCCGGGCGTCACCATCGGCGACAATACTGTGGTGGGCGCGGGCAGCGTGGTGACTAAAGACCTGCCTTCCAACGTGCTGGCTGTGGGCACCCCCGCCCGCGTCCTGCGGGAGATCGGCGACCACGACCGGGCTTTTTACTTCAAAGACCGCCAGATTGACCCCGCCCTGCTGGAAGGAATCTGAAGCCGCTGCAAATCCACTGTTGACGTCCACCCCTTTTGCCGCTATAATAAGGTGGTAGCCGCGGCAGGCCAAGCGTCTCCCGCGGCGGTGTGGGGCGGAACAGCGTTCCGTCCGGCCGTGTCTTCGTAGCTCAGCTGGATAGAGCACTCGCCTCCTAAGGGGCAGTTCGTTCGAGTCCGTGGGCGGAGGAAAATTGAATATTTTTGATATATGTCCCAGTAGCTCAGTTGGATAGAGCACGAGCCTCCTAAGCCCGGGGTCGCACGTTCGAGTCGTGTCTGGGACGCCAAAAGCACCGCTGCAAGCCATTTTTTGCTGGTTTGCAGCGTTTTTTATTTTGCTTCTCCCGGTCTCTTGCTCGTTTGGGATCGGGAGAATTTTATGCGCTGCTATGTATATCCTGCTAAGAAGAAACGAACGATTTCCACGTCCTTGCTAAGAAAAATCCCATCTCTGCTAATTGGAGTTTTCGGACTTACCTGCCGCCTGGTGCCGCCGAGAGCAGCGCAGCCAGGGTATTTGCCAGTTCCGGCGACTGCCGGAGCTGTTCCACCAGGGCCTCCAGGTCAAGCGTCGCCGGTGCCGGTTCCTTCGGCTCCTCTGGGGGACGGACCGCGCGCAGGTTGGGATTTGCGTAGAAGGCACTCTCAAACTTCTGGGCGTTGATCTTGCGGTCCTCGTCCAGAATGTGCGCATACACGCTGGTAATCATGTCGATCTCCGCATGGCCCGTGTCTCCCTGGGTGGCCTTCAGGTCGCCGTGGTTCAGTTTCAGTTTGTAGGTGGTGCTGGAATGACGGAGGGAATGAAAGACCACCCTGGGCAGCCCTGCCTTCTCCCGCAGCTTCTCAAACTCCTTCAGGATGATGCGGTCCTCGCAGGGTCGGCCGTTGGGCAGCGCCACTACCAGGTCATAATCCTGATACTCGTCACCGAGAAAGCCCCGCAGCTCATCCTGGGCTTTCTTCCATTCCCGCAGGATGTAGGCCAGCGTCTTGGGCAGCCACACCTTGCGGATACTGGAATCCGTCTTGGGCTTTTTCAGAATCACCCTGGTGCTGGTGTTGGGAAACAGCGGCGTAAAGATGTGGTAGACATCCTTCTGCCCCAGCATCTCAATGGCCCGCTTGGAGGCCCGCGCCAGCTCCTTGTCGATGAAAACATAGGCGTTGTCATCGGCAATATCGTCATCGGAGATGTGGACATTGTTCCAGGTCAGCCCCAGGATCTCACCCATTCGCAGGGAGCAGGCAAAGGACAGGTTCATCGCTACATAGAGCTTGCTGTCCGTACACTGATCCAGGGCGGTGCGGATCATATCGGCGGTCCAGATGTCCCGCTTCTTATACTCCGTCTTGGGCAGTACCACATTGTCAAAGGGGTTCTTGGCGATCAGCTCCCACCGTACTGCCTGCTTGAAGGCGCAGCGCAGGAGCTTGATGATCTTCTCAATGGTGGCATTAGTGACCAGGTCTGTCTTTGCATGATGGGTCCTGGTATTCACCGCCGGGGTTTTTTGCAGGGTCTGGATGTACTTGTCCACTACCCGCGGGGTGACATCCTGCACCTTCATATCCCCGATGATGGGGTTGATGTAGTTGGCAATCAGCGAGTTTTGGCTGTCATACATGGACACGCCCCACTTCTTTTCCCCATAAAGAGAAACAAAGTCCAAAAGAAATTCTGCGATGGTCTGGTTGCTGGGCGGCAGGAAGGTCCCCGTAAACTGCTGGTTTTCCACCTCCGCCTTGCGCTTCAATGCGTCCTGGTAAGAGGTGCGGGTTTCCCATTTCTGCCGGGTCTCACCATTTTCATCCGTATAGTTGTAGACGATGGAATAATTCTTTTTGCGTTTGATAATCGAAGCCATAACGATACTTCCTTTCTAAGTCATAGGTCAAGTGACTCCAGCCACTCATCGAATGACCGCTTGGAAATGCGTATGGCGTTGCCAATTCGTACGATCTTAAAGTGTCCTTCCTTCACGAGAAGATAGGCGGATGTTCGGCCAATACCCAGAATTTGAGTAATGTCCTCCACCGTATAAGTTCTTCGCTCCGGGGACTCCTTCTTCGTACCGTTCCATGCTTGTGACATGGCAGCCCCCTTTCTAAAACAAGAACGGCGCGTTGAAGGAAAGTCATAACTTGCCTATCCTCATTCTAACGCGCCATTCCGGGTTTGTCTGCTGCTAATCAAAAAGTTTATGAATTATCCATAAACTCAAAAGCAACAGGATTACTTAAAAAGAAAGAGGCAGAAAGCGGATGGCTGCTGGCCGCAGCTCCACGGGAATTTCACCCCGGCCCATGCTGATGGGTGCGGCGCACGATGCTTTGCGGGCGTCCAATGCGCGAGTCTCATTATCCTGCCTGCGCATCCTCGCCCACAGGCTGCCACACCTGTTTTACGGCTCGGTTTTTTCGCTCACCTGTTTGGTAGGGGTTCCGTCCTGCGGACTTGCAACAGGGTCGTGACGCACCGGCCGCCCGGCTCCACACAGACAGATCGTATCCGTCTGCCTTATGCTGCGCCGGAGGCCTCCCGCCGGGCTTTCTTTGTCAAGGAGCTATGACGGGACGCCGCATGGAAAGGGGAACACGCAGCGCCCGGACCTGAATCAGTTCAGGTCAAAATTCAGGATGGAGATAATCAGCTTCGTTTCCAGCCGCCTGCGCATATCTTCATCCACCAAGGAGTGAGGAAAGCCGTTTTTGTCATAGCTTGTCCTCATGGACAGCGCAGCAATATAGCCAGAATAGTGCTGGATCACCCGGTTTACCGCTTCGGGATTGCCTCCGACAGCGGCAGCGATCACCGGATAAGGAATCAGTGACGCCCGCATATTCGCAGATTTAGTCATCCGCTTCACCTCCCATCAGCTCCTTCAGCAGCCGATAGGCTTTTTGCCTGCGGGTGTTGACCGTCCGGCGGGCCATGTTCATGTACTCGGCGATCTCGCGATCTACCATGTTCAGGAACCAGTGCATCATAAAGATGTCCCGGTCCTCCTGGGACAGCGCCAGCAGCGCCTCGGCCAGCCGGTCGTCCTCGATCAGAATCACGGCCCCTCCCACAGGGAAGGTTGTGTATTCCCACGAGTAGCGGTCATAAACCGCAAGCTGGGCCATTGCATCCTCCGGCAGCTCGCTGAGTGAGACCTCACGCCGGCTCCGTTTCCGAAGCTGCGTGTAAGCGTTCATTGCTTCATTCTTGATGGATCTCTTGCAGTAGCTGTCAAAGGCGTGCTGCTTATGCTCGTAGTGGCGGTCAGGTTTCAAGTTCTCACCTCCCTTCGTGCCGGGAGGCAGTTCTTTTCTTCCCCTTTCGCCCACTACTGTTATGGCAATGCCGCTGTTTGGCTGGTTTTCCGCATTTATATCAAAAAATTTTTTGCCGCTCATAATCGGTTCCTTTCGTTTCGTTCAGGTTGACAGGCCGGAACGAAACGAGGCGGGGAACGGCAGCCGGCGCCCAGGCACAGGCGGTCAAAGGGACGGGCTTTGTGAGATATGAGCCGCAGTATATAAAAAGCGAGCCATAACTCACTTCCATGAGCGTGGCTCGCTGCTGCGTTATTAGAATATTTTTTGTAGTGACATGGGCGTCCGCCGCATAAGCGGTAAATCCCGCCTTATTTTGACCTCCTCTGTGTTGGTGCTCTCATCCATATCTCCCTTTACTCCAAAACATGAGTTATAACTCATTTAATATGAGTTCTATGGTTATTTATATGAGCGGAAGCACACTCTACAATGATGTAGAGGTGATGTGTAGTGAACAATCCGCTGGATCTATTTGCATGGAAGGTGCGGTCAGAACGGAAGCGCCAGCATCTAACGCAGAAGCAGTTAGCTGAACGCCTCGGTATGAACCCCCGCACGATCATAGATTTGGAGACCTGCCAGAGTAATCCGAAATTTGAAACGGTGGTCCTTGTCGCCAAAGAATTGAATATCAGCGTGGACGCCGCCATCTTCCCGGAAATGGTAAATCAGACAGTCTCGAAAACAGTCGTGGACTTCTTTGCCGGGAAAAGCGAAGCAGAGATCGAAAAATTTATCGCGCTCTGCAAACAGGCGGAAGCCTTCCAGAAAGACGAGTAACGCGGTCGGGTTCAATGTGCCCGGCCGCGTTACTGTTTTACCCGTTTGTCATGCGGGCAGATCATTCTTTTTTTGTTTTATAGGCATCGCGCAGACGCTCGAAGGACTCCTGGCTGATAACATGCTCAATCCGGCAGGCGTCCCTTTCCGCCGTTTCCGGGTCTACGCCGGCCTCGATCAGCCGGTCGGTAAAGAAGCGGTGCTTTTCGTAGATCTGCTCCGCCACTTCCCGGCCCACATCGGTCAGGTGCAGGAAATAGTCGCTGTCCATCGTCAGGAATCCTCCATCCCGCAAAGTCGTGACTGCATGGCTCACGCTGGGTTTTGAAACATCCATGTGCCGGGCCACATCCACAGAGCGTACGGCTCCTTTTTGTTTGTGGAGTATTAGAATAGCCTCTAAGTAGTCCTCGCCGGACGCATGAAGTTTCAACACAGTCACCTCACAGTTTTTTCTTGGATAAAAAAGTCCATCAATTTTTGCTTGCTCTCCGTGCACCACCCGTTTTGCCAGCATACTTGACCATTCTCAATGAACACAAAGTAATTACAGCATTTTGTCAGGAGTTCTGGATCGTGTGTAATAATAAGCAATGTTTTACCTTGGTCACTTAGTCTTTTGAAATTCTCTGCAACTTCTTCCATGTGTTTATAGTCTAGTCCGCTAGTTGGCTCATCGAAGAGAATAATAGATTTATTGGCTGCAAGCGCACTACCTATTGCCACACGCTGCTTTTGCCCTCCTGACAGTGACATTGGATGAAGTTCCTCAAACTCCAATAGGTTTAGATTTTCCAATATTTTTTCGGCGGATTGTTTTTCCTGCTCTTCATCGTTGTCGGGCATACTTAGAAGAAGTTCATCCAGCACACTTTCGGTAAATAGTTGATGGTTTACATCTTGCATAACCATATAGCAAAGGCTGATTCGCTGCTTTGATGAATACGATACCCCGTTTATTTCAAGACTTCCTTTTGCCCTTTTTTCTAAGCCACAAAAACATTTGGCAAATGTGGTTTTTCCAGCACCATTATTTCCCAATATTCCGATGATAGCCCCCTGTGGAAGTCTTAGATTGGGGATAGCCATGGCCCGCGTCTTGCCATATGAAAAGTAAAAATCCTTTAGCGTTATCCATAGTTCAAACTCTTTGCTCTGCGTCCTATCAAAGTGGAATGGACTCAAAGAGCGTAATCCCATATCGTGTAGTTGCTGATCTGGTATTCTGCGAAATTCTTCAATTGAAAAATCTTCACTAACACATCCGTTTTTCATATAAACGACCCGGTCAACTATCTCTACGAGATAATAAATGCGATGCTCGGCAATCAAAATCGTTTTCCCCATTTCTTTCCACCGCTTGATTGCCTGTTTCAACTCTTCAATTGTGGCTATGTCCAAATTGGAAGAAGGCTCATCGAGTATAATAATCTCTGGTTGCATCGCGGCTACTGAAGCGCAAGCAACCTTTTGCTTTTCACCTCCAGAAAGCATAAATAAATTACGATCCATCAGATTCTCAATTTTTAATTCTCTGACTACTTGTCCCATGCGCTTTAATATCTCTTGAGGTGGGACACCATAATTTTCACACCCGAAGGCAATTTCACTCGTTACATCGGTATTGAAAAACTGGCTACGCGGATTTTGAAATACTGTTCCGACTTTTCCATTAAAATCATAAATTGATTGATTTGTTACATCTATACCATCAATTTTTAACTGACCAATTAATTTTCCAGAAAAATACTCTGGGATTAATTTATTGACAAGCCGTGTTAGAGTTGTTTTTCCACATCCAGATTCTCCGCAGAAAAGGACGACTTGTCCTGTTGGAATGGACAGATTCAAATGGAATACACCGCTTTCTCGTTCGGTGCTATCGTAGGAAAAAGAAACGTCTTGAAATTCAATCAAATTGGATCACCCCCGTATCACTGCGCAGAGTATCAGCAATATGGATATTACTAAAATGAAAAAATCTCGCCATGTAAATCCTACTCTTGCAATGCTGCTCCGCATCCCTTGCCTGCCCAGCCCTCTTGTGAGGGCTGCGGCAGACAATTCATCGCCAATTTTGACAACAGAGATCAACAGAGGAATTAAGCGGTATTCCAATATAGTTCCGGGAGAGTGCCAGAATTTTGGGGTTCCGAATCGAATTTCTCTCATTCTCATAGCTTCTGTGATAGAACGTGATTCTTCCTGCATAGTAGGAATAAAACGAAATACAACTGCTATGGGAATCAATACCTTTTTTGTAATATGCCATTTTTCCATAGAGGCAACAAATTCATCCGCCTTGGTGGATTTGATAATATAATATCCCATCATAAAAGTGGGGAATAATCGCATCACTAAGGCAATTAGTAATACCATTATCCCGTTAATAAGAGAGGGAACATGGACAATATCTTTAAGCTCATTGGCAATGACAGCCAGTATAAATAATCCCCCGTAAATGACGGCTGTTTTCTTCTGACGATTGATAAGTAAAAGTGTCAGAGGCAGCGCGGCTAGTACACATATGTATGGAATGTTGTCATAAACAATAAACATCAGTGTAGAAATCAAAGCCATAAAAATAAATTTTGTACGCGGATCAAGTAAAAATCCTTTTCTTTTTGGGAGTTGAAAACTCATATATTGTTCCATTACACAATCCCCGCACGTTTGAAATGTTTTTTCAGCATTTTTCTACCTATGGATGCGCCGATCAGACCTCCAATAAAAATAATGGCAAGGCCGACAATTCCCATCCACCAAGGCATATACTGCATTAACTCTGTAACATATTGACTTCCCATTTCTTCTTCGATATGTGCCATGTAGGTGTCTGCCATGACCCACATAGGCATAACACATCCAATAGCTCCCCAACTAAATACACAAAATCCTACTTTTAACAATCTCCAGTTTTGAAATTTTGCAGCTTTAAAAACCAATTCGGCTAATATTCCAGCTACGCAGTAAGAGATCAACGGCAGCCATGTATAGCCTAATGCAAACCAAAATAATCCCAAGATCAATGCCATAATAAAAACCATACCAGATTTTTTTACTTTTGTCGTAAAGAGCATAAAGGGAATACCGGTTACAACTGGAACAATAAATAATGATAGTGGATACAAAATAGGAATAGCGTTCATCATTCCTACAACAAAGAAGATTACTAAGTACATAGCAGTATAAATTCCTACATTGATTAAATCTTTTGCATTTAACTTATTTTGTTTTTCCATTTTTATTTTCCTTTCTTATCCTGTGCTTTATACACAGTTATTTTTTGTTGATAACTTTTTAAATATGCCATCCTACGGATTGTGTTCTTATCGATATGAAGTTTCTGTATATTCCGTCTTGTGAAATCAGCGTTTGGTGTGTTCCCTGCTGGACGATTTGACCATCGCTTAATACAATTATTTGATCTGCATTTCTAACTGTTGTCATACGGTGTGCAATGCTTATTAAAGTTTTATCCCTTGTCAATTCTGCGATTGCCTTCAGCAGCTCATGCTCATTCTCTGGATCAACACTGGAGGTCGCTTCATCTAAAATTACAATGGGAGCGTCTTTTAAGATTGCCCTTGCTATGGAAATTCGTTGCCGCTCACCTCCAGAAAGTGTGGAGCCACCTTCGCCTATAATTGTTTGGAATCCATCCGGCAATGCCATAATGAAGTCATAGCAGCACGCACGTTTTGCTGCCTCTTTTATTTCATCTAAAGTCGCATCAGGTTTTCCGAACTTAATATTGTTTTCTATGGTGTCATGGAAAAGATATACATTTTGGAACACCATGCTGAAATGCGAAAGCAAGTCATCGCAGGCGTACTCTTTAACATTATGACCTCCAAACAGTATTTCGCCGGAATCTACATCCCAGAATCGAGTGATTAAATTGCAAAGCGTTGTTTTACCAGACCCAGAGTATCCAACGATTGCCGTTGATGTTCCTTGCGGTATGACCAAATTAATATTTTTAATGATAGTGCGACTATCATATCCAAAGGATACATTCCTCAGCTGAATATCGCAGTTTTCTGGATCTATTTTTTTTGCGCCCTCGTCCATGATTGGAATATTCATAACTCTTTCCATGCGATTAAGGGAACTATCTAACATTCGTAGCAAAAAAGCACCATTTCCCATCGTTTCCATTTGGCTATATATCGTGAAAGAGGAAATCAGAAACATAACACCAACAGGGAAGTTAAGTTGCCCAAAAAACATCTGCCAAGCAGTACACCCCAATATCATGCCGGTAAACACTTCCAAAATCCCCTTGTATAAATGGACAATGCCCATGACCTGTTTTTCCATTGTAATATAGGAATCTTTTGTTTCTTCCAAAACCTGATCTATTTCATCGTCTGGCTGACGGCCAAACGCTCTAATGACTGAAATACCCTGTATATACTCGATAACTTTAGAAACCATCTTTTCACGTGCAGCCTCACGGCGAGGGGCCTGTTTTGTAGTTCTTGACTTAACCAACTTCAAAACAGAAGAAGATAGCAGCATCCCAACCAACGCAAGTAAAGCGACTTGCCAATTGAAATACAGCAGCACCAGCATAACAAAAACGGCTTGAATAATACCCCCTACAATATTATCGACTGCTACCATTGAAAAACTCTCAAGTTCTGTGGTAGCCGAGCTTAATGCTGTGTTTATCATTCCGAGATTTTGTTCGGAGAAAAAGCCCATTGGTGCACGTTTCATTCGGTTTCCAGTTTCAAGGCGCTTTTCACAAAACACCTTATAGCCATTGGCGCTCATATAAATACAAATTAAGTATTTCATTATGGATTTACCAACTACACTGCCTACCAAAATCCATGCGCTGTTCCAAATGATGCCGACAGTAAGGCTGCGAACATTGAGCAGTATATTCAAAATTGCGAAAATGGATAAAGAATTAAAGATAGAGTAGGCCATGCTGCACACAATTCCTATGATTAATCTTGATTTATAGGAACCGCATAATTCCATAATTCTTTTAATTGTTTTTAGCATGGATTTCCCCCCTTTCGTTCCATGAAGAATCATCTTCAATTGTTGCACGGTGATCTTCCCACATTCTATGGTAAAGTGGGCAGGTTGCCAGCAGATCCGCCTGCTTTCCTTCTGCAATAATGTGTCCTTCTTGCATCACCACAATTTTTTCCGCATTTTTTATTGTAGATAGGCGATGAGCAATAACAATTAGTGTTTTCCCGGCAACGAGTTTGTTAATAGCCGCTTGGACAATAGATTCGCTTTCAGGATCTGCATAGGCTGTGGCCTCGTCCAAAATTACTACATCTGCCTTTTTTAGCATGGCTCTTGCAATCGTAATCCGTTGGCGCTCTCCACCTGAAAGTTTTCCACCTGCATCGCCTGCCATAGTTTCGTATCCCTTTTCTAACTTCATGATAAAATCATGACAGTTCGCTGCCTTTGCAGCCAAATAGACTTCTTCATCTGACGCATCTGGCCGTCCCATCCGGATATTTTCCTTTATGGATTTGTTAAATAGGAAGTTATCCTGTGCCACATAACTGATATGTCCCATGAGTTGTGTAATAGGTATTTTCTTTATATCCTGCCCGCCAAACAGCAATGTCCCGGAAGAAGGCTCCCAAAATCCGGCCATTAATTTTGCCAAGGTAGATTTCCCGCTACCTGAAGGACCGACAATGGCTGTAACCCCATGAGAAACTGTTTTCAAATTAATATGCTGCAGTACATCGACCTCATCGTTGTAACTGAAGGATACATCGCAAAATTCAAATTGCGAACCAGAAAGCGTAACGTCTGTTGTTGGCCTGTGGAGTTCTGCTTGATTCAAAAATGAAGAGACCTGTTCTATGCTCTGATAAACCGCAGAAAAATCTTCAACAAATTGTGATGCGGCTAAAATTGGGCCAGCAACACCTAGCGACAAAATGATGCAAGTAATGAATGTTGAAAATTCTAAACTCCCTGTCATATACCAATAAGCCCCGAGGGGCAAACTAAGTATTAAAGTAGATGAAATAACGGAATAACCAATAGATGAATAGATCCAGCAGCCTTTCCACCAGTCCAAAGTACAATCCCTAAAATTGCGAACAGCATCACTAAATTTTTTATATGAGGTTGCTGATTGGTTGAAAGCCTTTATGACTTCGATACCATTTACATACTCTATAATGGCATTATTCATCTCGTTACCGGCTTGCATCTGCAATTCTGATTTCTCTTTATACCCCTTCATCTGCCCGAGCATAATAACCAGCCCTACAGGAATAACGGCTAAGGTGGCCAGAGCCATGCGCCAATCATAAATAAATAGCAAAATTAATATGGCAATCGGTGTACAAATGTTGGAGGTCATTTCAGGTAAAATATGTGCCAGCGGTTTTTCTAATTTTTCTACTATATCTACAACCAAAGTCTTTAATGTCCCGGTAGGGGTATCAATCATTACCCCCATTGGCACACGCTCCATCTTTTTAACTAGCCTTACGCGAATATTTTTTAATATCGTAAAAGCTGCCTCATGAGATTTCATAGTCGAAACGGTGGTCAAAAGGCATTTCAAGAGCAGACCGACAATGGCAAGCACAGACCAAATGCTAATTGATTCTAATGTCTGTACTTCATAGAAGAAATCCGCCGTCAGCATTGCAACACAAAAATAAGGAACCATACCACAAAGAACCCCGAGAATTGCTAACAGCATAGAGCCAATTAGTTTTCCGCGACAATCATTTGCAAAGGATAGAAGTTTGCTCACCGTTCCAGCAGGATTTGTTTGTTTTTCATTCATGTGTGGCCTCCTAATATTTTGGTATTATTGTAATGATACGGCTCATGGGAGTTAGCACAGCCTAACCACTCGTCAAAAAATATATACTTTCTTTGCAAAATCCAATTCCATGAGTAGAACAAAGAAAGCATACTTAGTAATCAATCCAGCAAAAGTTATGGCCTTTGTGCTGTAAATCAAAGGCCAAGAACTTTTTGCCATCCAGCATTAAAAAAATCTACAACAGTATGTACATAAGCAAGAGTTTCTTCCTCACTGCCATCACGCATAGCCTCTTCAAAAATACAGGATAGATAAGCATAGGTTAACATACGAAATTCATGCTCGCTTAAATCATGCACTGAAATTCCTTGTTCGTGTAAGATTCGGAGCATTTTTATATTATTCTGAACTTCTAAGTTTACAATATCGTCCAAAAAAGAACTATATCTTGTTCCATCAGAACACTTCAAAAGCAACTTGAAACTATCAAGGTTTTTATAAATGAGTTTTACAACATTACATAGATTTGCGTCACTTATTTCCCACACATCTTTTACTTGCGCTATCTCAATCTTATCAAAGCACATTTCTTCGGAAGATCGATAGAGTTTGTAAAATCCATCGACGGCCGGTTGCACTAGGGCACCAAATAGAGCCTCCTTACTTTCAAAATGTCGATAAAAAGAGCCATGCGTAATTCCAGCGGCTTTGCAAAGATCACGAACATTTGTACGCTCATAGCCATTTTTAAGGAACATCATTTTGCCGCTTTCTAAAATATTTTTATGCGTAGTTTCAAATGTTCCGTAACCCAAACTTGTAACTTCCCTTCTTGACGCAAACCATAGATTACTTTGTAATCTTATTATAGCCGCTACCGTTCGACTTGTCAATTCCTTATTTTTGATTGTTTTGGGTTACTGTTCGCTGGCAAGCCTTCGTATAGTAGCTTAATTTCAAACTTCATGATACCAATAAGCCAAAAATAGATTTTCAAATTGTAGTATTAGTAGAGGGGGAAAACGAGGGTAGGGTTACGGTAGCAAGCACAGCCAGCGAGTACCCACTGGCGGATTTTCGGTTTAGGGGGACCCCTGCCCCTAAACACGAAAATTGCTTGCTGGGATAGTCCCAGACCCTTATAAGAAACGGAGGCGAAGCGGAATGGTAAACAGAAAGCGGAACATCCAGATGAAGTTCTGGGTGACGGAGGAGGAGAAGCGGCTCATCGACGAGAAGATGGCGCAGCTCCCCACAAAGCGGTATGGGGCATATCTGCGGAAGATGGCGATTGACGGATACATCATTCAGGTGGACACCACCGACATCAAGGAGATGACAAAGGCCCTGGGCTCCATCGGCCGGAACATCAATCAAATCGCCAAGAGGGTGAACGCCGGCGGCCCAACCTATCAAGCCGATATGGAGGAGATCCTGGAGAGATTGGAGCAGATATGGCAGTTACAAAGACGCATCCTATTAAGTCAACGCTGAAAGCGGCCATTGACTATATCTGCAATCCCGACAAGACGGACGGGAAGCTGCTGGTATCCTCCTTCGGCTGCACCGCGGAGACCGCCGACATCGAATTTGCCTGGACCCGCCGCCATGCCATCGACAAGGGCACGAACCTGGGCCGGCACCTCATCCAGGCGTTTGAGCCTGGGGAGGTCACGCCGGAGGAGGCCCACCGGATCGGCATGGAGCTGGCGCGGGAGGTCCTGGGGGGAAAATATGAGTTTGTCCTCACCACCCACATAGACAGGGATCACGTCCATAACCACCTGATTTTCAATGCGGTCAGTTTCCAGGATCACCGGCACTACCACTCCAATAAGCGGAGCTACCATGAGATCCGCCGCACCAGCGACCGAATCTGCAAGGAGCATGGCCTGTCCGTCATCGTCCCAGGCCGGGACAAGGGCAAGAGCTACATCGAACACCAGGCGGAACAGAACGGCACCAGCTACAAGGCGAAGCTGCGCTCCGCCATCGACCGGCTCCTGCCCGGCTGCGCCGGCCTGGAGGACCTGCTCCGCCGCCTTCAGCGGGAAGGGTACGAACTGAAACGGGGCAAGTACATCTCCGCCAGGGCACCGGGCCAGGAGCGGTTCACCCGATTGAAGGCCTTGGGCGCCGACTACGCAGAGGAGGCCCTGACCGCCCGGATCGCCGGCAGGCCAGGTCCTTCCCACCAGCCGAAACAGCGCACCGGGAGACCCAGTTTACTCATCGACATCCAGAACAACATCAAAGCCCAGCAGAGCGCCGGTTACAAACATTGGGCAACTATTGAGAACCTGAAGCGGGCGGCGGAAACGCTGAACTTCCTGACGGAGCATGGCATTGGAAGTTTAGAGGAACTGTCCGAGCGGTGCGATGGGGCAGCGGCCGCCACCGACAGAGTAAAGGCGGATCTCCGGGCCACTGAAAAGGAAATGGAGCGGCTGACCCTCACCATGAAGCACGCCGCCACCTATCGCCAGCTCCGTCCCCTGTATGACCAATACCGCCAGTCCAGGGACAAGGAGAAATTTCTCCGGGGACATGAGAGTGAGATCATCCTGTTCGAGGCGGCAGCAAGGGAACTGAAACGGTTGAACGCTGTACCCCTGCCCGCCGCCCAGCGGCTCCGTGCCGAAATGGATGAACTCACCGCCAGAAGGATCGCACTGCAATCGGAATATCGAAAAGCCCAGCGGGAGGAGCGGGAGTATGACACCCTTCGCCAGAATGTGGAAGCCTTGCTGGAAAAGCCGAGAGAGGCGGAACCGCAGAGGCAGCGGAGCAACGAATTGGAATAGGGGCGGTTGTGCGCTTTTCCAGACTTTTCAAAAGCCCCTGGGCTTGTTTGGATTTTGCCTGTATAATGGTGATATGAATGGAGGTGGCGCAAATGACGAGGACCGAGGCCATCAAGGATTCTTTCAAGAAGGCAGTTTTGCCCGTTGCCATCGCCGGGCTTCTGTACTGCATTTTCAAATCCGCCTGTATGAGGAATGGGGAGCTGGATCTTCTCTGGCTCTGGATACTCTGCGGCCTGCCCTTCGGCATCCATCGGATGTGCGTCTGGATCGTGCCGGGTGGCGGCTCCCTGGGCGGCGGCGCCGCGCTGTTCATACTGAACTTCATCATTGGTGGTCTCATCGGGGGCTTTGTTCTGGTGTGGCGCCTGCTGGTGGCGGTATGGTATGTGCCCCTCACCATCTACCGACTGATCGTGGGGCATTAAAATGGAATAATGGTATAGGAAAGCCGGCTGGAATTAACCAGCCGGCTTTCCTCATGGTGTCCGCTCCAGAATAAATTTTGTCACAAGGCCGACGTGCTGCTCCAATCTTACCATCAGAGCCAGATGGCCGCCGGCCAGGTCAGTGACCACCGTGGGACTCGGCATCAAGGCAATCAGGTCCTCCCGGCAGGCCGGGAGGAAGGTGGCGGTGAGATAGGCCCGGCGAAACTCCGCAAGCGTCATCAAATCTTCCTCTTTCTATTTTCCCTGCCGTTCTTTGTCCCAACGGGAACCCTTTTTGCAGATATAAAAGTCACAACAGTCTCCGCCGGTAGCCAGTGTTTTGGTACGGTAGAGCCGCCCACCCATCCAGTCGACGGACATCGTGTCCAGAGCGCATAGATAGGGAACCAGATGAGGAAGGCCCTCCTGTCGGCCCAGGGCACACAGACCGCACTGGTGGTAAAGGATCGTATATTCCTCTGCATCCCGGCCGAAGATGACCTCGGCATTCCACTGAAAGGGGTTCCTATCTGCATCCGCCAAAGATGCAGTCGCTGCTCGCTTATATTGAGCCTTCAAAGTAAATGCAGTCTTGGCTTTGCCCCGGAAGGCAGCCACAACCAGAGGAGAACGCATACTGGCACTTACCATGCCCTCAAAGCGCTTTTCACTCATTTTTTCTTCTGCCGCCTTATAGATAGACAGCCATAGAATTCCACCAGTCAGGCAGACCCGCAACGGGTTTTCCATCATGGAGCCAATATCCGGGGTACGGGATACCATTTGCCGGTAAATCTGCTTAGAGAGCTGCTTCAACGCAGAAATATCCCATCCCAACTCCTGCCTTGCCAGATACCGAAATGCGGCAGGAGCGATGGCAGCCCACATCAGCCTTTCACAATATGTATAGGTCATGACAAACCTCCGTCTTACTTCCGCCCCACCAGCATCCGGGAGTCGCCCAGCATCATCATGCCCGCCCGCCGGCGGGAGCCGAAGACCTCCGTGGCCGTGTCGATGAGGCGCACGTCCTCATAGCCCATGTCCCGCAGCTTTTGGACAAAGGCATCCATGTCCCCGTACATTTTTGGCTTCATGTCATCGTTGAGCGCAAAGACGCCGCCCTTTTTCAGCACCCGCAGGGTCTCCAACAGCAGAGCCTGCTTGTCCGCACCCATTACATTGTGGTAGACATAGTTGCTCACCACGGCGTCGAAACTCTCATCAGGGAAATCCAGCTTGTTGGCATCCCCGTGCCGGAACGCACACCTGAAGCCGACGCCCTCGCTCTCGGCATTTTTCTCGCACATGGCCTGACCATAGCCGTAGGCCACACCCCAATAGTCCATGCCGGTGATTTGGGCGTCCGGCCAGGTGAGAGCCGCCCGTATGCTCAGTGCGCCGGAGCCGCATCCAACCTCCAGAAGTTGTCCCTGCCCGTCAAAATCCAGATGGGAGAGGACGACCTGATGGACCCGCTCCATCATTCCTCCGCCGCCGAAAGCGTACTGTTTCCGTATCCATGCACACCAGATCAGCAGGGCAAGCAGCGCCGCTGCGGCAACAGAGAACAGGATGCCGAGCGCGGCAATATGAAACATGGAAAAGGATAGCGCTGCCAGCACCGCCGACAGGGTCAACAGCCCACCGATCATGTAAAAAACCGGGTTAGACATCCAGCTTCCGTAGTCCTCGCCGTGGGTGCCGAGTCGGATTATTTTTTGTTGCTTTTGATGTTGTTTCATTTGAACCATCTCCTATCCTATCTTTTGCAATAACAGCCCCAATCCCGCCTGAGCCGCCGCCATGAGCGGGCACAGCAGCAGCGGCCATTGGAGCAGGTGCTCTGGTAGCGCATAGCCCTTCATCCAGTCTGTGAACTCATAGCCGGGATGTCCCTCTGTACCAGGGATCACAAAACGGTCTTTCGCTTTTTTCTGGATCAGCCACACATCCAGAAAAAGAAGATCGCCTATGTTGATCATCATCCACTGGATGTATCCCATCAGGGATAGACGCCAGAATCCGGTTGTCCCGCCCTCCACAGCGCTGACCGCACCATAAAGAAGGAGAGGCAGCAGCTCTCCAAAGCAGATCCAAAGCCAGTAAAAACGGTTTTCCTCTCTGGTAGGCGGCCTGTTCGCCGCCTTGATGATGGCGGGCGGATAGCTGGGAAACATCAGCCGGGGCTGATACAGCGCCACCGTAGCGGCAAATAGGTTAAAGTAGGCCGCCATGGCAAGCCCGTCCAGGATGGTGCGCGTCCAGTTCATGGAAATTCTCCTGCCCTACTGCGTTTTTCATAAGGAACTCTCTGTTATGGATTTGCCCCGTATTCTACCGGATCGCCAGCGCACAGAGCCAGTGCTTTTTGGCGTCTTTATCCATGATGACCTTAGAAAAACCAGCCTCGGTGAGAAAACGGGCAAGCTGGTCTCCATTGTAGATTCTCATCCCATCAATGACAGAAAGCCATTTGTTGTCCTGGGAGTTTTCCCCGTCCGACTCATTGACGATTAAAAAAATGCCGCCCGGTTGCAGGGTGCGGTACACCTCCCGGAAACTCTCCACCGGACCAGGCCAGAAATATACGGTTTCAAATGCGGTCGCCAGATCAAACGAACCATCCCCAAAGGGGAGGCGGGATACATCTCCCTGCAAAATCTGGCAGCGGCCGGCTTGCAGACCCTCACGATTGACCCTCTTAGCCTTTTCTACGGATATTTCTGAATAATCCAGAGCAGTAATAGTTGCAGCCGGATATTTTCGCAGAAGCGCCCGAATATTCCGACCGCCGCCGCAGCCCAGCTCCGCGATTTGAGAGGGGCCGGTTTCCGGCAAACGGCTGAGGCCCCAGTCCGCCAGGGCAGCATGGGCGTGATTCATGCTGTCCACCATGCACCTGCCAAGCAGCCCTTCCGGCTTGCGGGTATTATTAAAAAAAGTTTTCCATATCCCCATAACTGCCTCCATATATCGAAATTAAGGTTAGCATTAACTAACCACACTTATTATACATCTTATCTCGCAGAAGCGCAACACAAAGAACATTTTCAACCATTTTACACGATGAAAATGTGGAAAACGGCCGCTCCGCCGATGGAAAACAGATATTCACGGCCCGATGGAAAAGCCGCCGGCTTTCCCACAGCCCGCAAACAT
>ERZ1643250.379-NODE-379-length-49064-cov-66.562509_pt1 | contig 49064 bp, 40 predicted proteins | sample MGYA00579262_ERZ1643250 | MGnify/ENA primary metagenome ERZ1643250 (study PRJEB29033, sample SAMEA4952265) | chicken gut metagenome | biome: Broiler Chicken; feature: Gastrointestinal Tract; material: Caecum | place: Ireland | collected 2018 | study: Broiler...
TGTAAAAAATTAATTTTTTTCATATCACCTCTTGACATTTCTTAGCTGGACTTTGCAAATTAGGATTCCTATGTATTTTACAGGAACCAGTTAAAAGGATTCAACAGTTCAAAGAAAAAATGCAGGAAAGTATCCTTGAGTTTTTCTTTGGCATATGTTTTTCCCCTTCTTAGGCAAAAAAGCGCCCGTACAAATGAAATTAGTGTAATCACTGGAACATATATTATCAATACCAAAATTATAATCCAGAATACTTTCATACAAATACTTTATCTCCTCTGTAAATGGGGGGAATGATCTTCTCTGGGAATAAATCATGTTTTCTCGTTTCAAGCAGCAGTGTGGGGCGCTTTCTGCCTCCCGGATTCCACTTTTCCATGCCCGGCGGTAGTATCCCGGCTCTTTCTACCCCTCAGATCCCACTTCTCCCATTCCGGGCGGTAGTATCCCGGCTCTTTCTACCCCTCAGTTTCCACTTCTCCCCTCCCAGGCGGTACCAGCTCGACATTTTCTACCACTAAAATCCCACTTCTCCCATTCCGGGCGGTACTGCCCCTGCATTTCCTACCCCTCAAATTCTATTTCTCCCATCTCAGGCCGCAGCAGTCAGAATTTCTACCTTTCCATTCCTGTTTCCTCTTTTTCACAGGTAGATTACTCATGCAAAGGCGCTCAGCGATCCACGCTCTCTATCCGTCCTTGTCTCCCTTTACCTTTGAAGAATCCTCCATTCAGTCCCAGGCTCTTTTTCTTTCCTGAAAAGTCTTCACTGACCATAAGCTGGATCCTGAAATCAAATTTCTCCCACTCCATAAATCCTACTGTAAAGGGATGTTCCTCCACTGCCAGGATCTCCATGCCTTCCTTGGAAAATCTGGGGTATTTTCCCCGAAATCCCCGGCGGTACAGCTCTTCTTCCACATGGAGCCGTTCCTTTTCTATCCGTTCATTCATTTCTTTTCCATAATCCCGCTTTTTGTACTGGATGGATTCTTGGCAGACCAGCTCTCTGATCTTTTCATAAAGCTTCTGGCTGCAGGGACTTTCCATTCTGTAGATAATCACCTTTTCCAGGAAAATCAGGGGCACTTTCTCATAGATTCCTGCCAGAAATGCCATAGCTTTGTCTCCCGCCAGACCGGCGATTCTCCTCATCTCTGCTGCTCCCTGGACAGTATCTGGATAATAAGGATCCAGAGATTCTTTTATAGGACTCCAATACCGGAAAGGCCGGAATTCCATAAGCCGCATCAGTTCCTGTTCCCTTGAGGTACACATGGCTTCCCCAAAATACTCATATTTATCATAGACTGTTCCCAGCATATAGACCAGCTGCCGCCACTGCTCCTGACCCTTTTCCTTCAGCCAGAAATGTCCGATCTGATGGTATTGGTATCCTTCCAGTTTTACCTGGATTTCCCGAAACCAGAGGGTAAAAATATTTTCTTCTCCCTGATGTACCACCAGAACTTTCTCCTCTTCCTTAAAAGAAAGATATCCCACAGTACATGACTCATATCCGGTGAGATATTCTCCGGTACATCTGCAGTCTGTAAGGACCAGATAACATTCCAGAGCATCGTTCATCATATAGGGGACATACCCCTGCCCCTGGCGGATATAAAGCTCAAATACCTCTTTATCAAAGATTTCTTTCAGCTTTTGAAATCCTTCCTCCATGTCCGGAGTAACTCCGGCAAGTTTTTCCATGCTGTCTGTCATATCCTTATCTTTCCTTTCAGTCATGGCGCTGGAAAGGATCATCGAAAGTTTCGCAGAACCGGGCGGCAAAAGCCGGTTCTTCCCCCTTTGCATAGAGATGAGATACATCCCCATAGGACCTCATACGGAATAATGCAATTCCCTCCCGTCTTTCCTCAGTGATCACCGACGTTACAGAACTGGGTGCCGCCACGAAATGGTGCCACAGGATCATCGGAGAAATATGCAAAAGGTGACTTAAAAGTACGCATCCCAGACCAAAGTGACAAAAGAAAGCCAGCTTATCCTTATTAGCCCTTTCAACCCTGTAATAATTTTCTTCTCTCACATAACCGTGTTCCTTTAATAGCTTGTCAAAATTTTCTGTTACCCAGTCATACTCAGCTTTAACATCTTCCTCCTGAAATACCGGTGCCTTCCACCAGTTATCATAGTCATAAAATTCCGGATTCTTCGTCCAGTCCTGAGGCAGCCAGTCCCAGGAGATCATTTTCTTCTCCGTTACATCCGGTCTGTTGATCCTGGGGCTAAATTCCCGCAGCCATGGGCAGACAACAGCCTCTCTGTTTAATTTTTTCAACGTGCAGGAAGCGGTATCCCTGGCCCTTCCAAGGGGAGATACGTAAAAATCCTGAATGTCCATTTTTACCAGCTTTTCTGAAAGGTACTCCGCCTCCTTCCAGCCTTTTTCCGTAAGAGAATCTATAGTATAATCCGGGTCTCCGTGTCTGATGATCAATAATTCCATTTTCTGCTCCTTTCTCTGTCTGTATCTATTACGTTTTACAAAAATATGTCTATCTTTTTCTTAAATGCTCTGTGCTGGCCGACTGGTAATCCCTGGCATATACCGCCTGCATGAAAACTTTAAATTCCATTGTTCTTTCTCTCCATATCAATTTAGCAGAGAATTTGATATTTTTCCCACTTACACGGATAGAATGAACTCCTTCAAACACCCATCTTCCATCACAAAGCCTTTTATCATCTAATGCAGTTACCGAGCTTTTCTCGGTAACCGTATTTTAATCCATTTCTATACTTTGCTCGTTATGTCAGGAAATCATTGAACATGATGTCACCAAAAGATGTTTTTCAAGTTCGTATGATTTCCTGAAAATTATAGCATACTGCTGCATAAACTAAAAGTAATTATACTCATTACCATAGATTCTCCAATACGCCGTCCAGTATTTTCCGGTTGCGGTGCTCGTTTTTCAAAAACTTGGCAATAGAACTGGCGGAAAAAGTTTTTCCCATATTCTCAATGATATATTTTACAACACGGTCAAAAAGGTCCTGCCGGCTGGTCCATTTCTGTATACCGATTCTGGATAATGTGGTCATCTGGAATTCCCCGGTTCCTAAGTTCCTCCACAGGCATTTCAAAAATTGTAGATTTGCCGCACCTGCGTACACCCGGAAGAATTTTCACCAGCGGTTGGTCGAGAATAAGTGGAATACAGCATTTTTTTCTGAATTAGACACGAAAAAACCCCAGGTAAACGATCCGTCGGTTTTAAAAATCACGGTTTTGCGGTATCCTTATTCCGGGAGGTGACGAAATGGACCCGGAAAAATTCGGCGCTTTTGTGGCTCTCTGCCGCAAAGAAAAAAATATGACTCAGCTGGAGCTGGCTCAGGAATTAAAGGTTACGGATAAAGCCGTAAGCCGCTGGGAAAGGGGCAAAGGCTTTCCGGATATCAGCCTTCTTGTCCCACTGGCTGAAGCTTTGGATATTACGGTTTTAGAACTTATGAATTCCGAAAAGAGGGAAAAAAGAATGGAAGATTTTTCAGAAGAAAATATCAAAGACATGGTAATCCATGTTGCTGCAATAGAAAAGAAAAACCAGAGAGATGATCATCTTATCACTTGGATCCCAGTCCCTGTGGCCCTTATCACTGCATTTCTGACAAGATTCACGGGACACGGAAGTCTGCTGGCCGGACTTCTTTTAGGCGGTCTCACAGCCCTTGCTGTGGTGGGGCTGGTCCTTTTTGTCCTGGACAGAAAAGACAATACCAGCCGGAAAGCCTATGGCATCCTTATGCTCCTGGGCACAGGCGTTACCCTGGTCTTCCTGTACCTGATGGGTATCAGCACACTGCTGCTTCTGGGCGGCTTATTCCTTCTGTTATGCATTACAACATTCGTTGCTTTTTCATAAAAGAAGCTGACGCATTAATCAAAACCAGGAACCTTTATACATTTTACTCCTCAGTCTGTGCTGCTTTGAGCCTATGGTCTCAAAGCTATGCTCGGCAAATTCGCATAAAATGTATAAAGGTTCCTGACATATAACTTGCCCCTTTAATCTTTTTGTAATTATATAAGGTTATCCCGCTGGTAAGGAAGATTTCCTCTGTGGTAAGCAGCACAGGTCTCTCCTTTCCCGGCATATTTGCTTTTCAGCGACAGAGGCCTCTCACAGCGGTATCTTTATTACCACCTCTGCTCCCCCGGTTTTCCTGGAATTTCCCAAGGTCAGTGTTCCCTTATGCTGTTTCACAATAGTATTTGCAATATACAATCCCATTCCATAATGCGGTTTGGAACTTCTGCTCTTGTCAGCCATATAAAATTTTTTATTCTACCTGCTGTGTTCCCTCGCCGAAATAGTAATATGCCTTTCCATTCTCCAGAGTAATTCCCTTTGCCCTGGCAAGTTCCTCTACGGTCACCAGCTTGAAACCCTTTGCCACCAGCTCTGGTATCATGCGGATGGCTGCTTTTGCAGACCATTGGTGAATGTCATGCATCAATACCACGGAACCATCCCTGGCATTATCCATAACGCACCGATAGGTCATATCCTCACTCTTAGTTTTCCAGTCTTTCGTATCAATGCTCCACATGATAATAGGAAGGCCGGAGACTGACCTTACTGTATGATTAAAAGCGCCTCCCGGAGGTCTCATGCTTGCAGGCGCCTTTCCCGCTATCCTCTCAATAATTCTACTTGTCTTCTCAATTTCATTTGAGATCTGGGTACTGGAAAGGTTGGTGAGAATCGGATGGTCATAAGTATGATTTGCCAGTTCCATTCCCAGTTTCTCCATATGTTTGACCGTATTCGGATATCGTTCTGCATTCTGGCCCAGCATGAAAAACGTGGCTTTAGCATTGTTCTCTTCCAGACATTCCAATAATTCTTCCGTATACTTCCCCGGTCCGTCGTCAAAAGTCAGCGCAATCATGGGCCTTACTTTCTCACTGTCGTATTTTCCGCTTTCATCGAAATAGCAATCTTTTCCATCAATAACATGCCAGCCTGTCTTTACATAACCATTTTCATCAAAGTAATATTGACTTCCGTCAATATCATGCCAGCCCTTCCCATAAGAAGTTCCGTCTGCAGCAATGTACCTAATGCCTTGGGAATCCGACTGCCAGCCTCTTAACGTGATTTCTTTGAAAAAATCCTTCGTGCCGGAGGCGTTCATCTCCGGCTGGCTTAAAGTTGTCGTCACCTGTGTTCCTGAATCTTCACTGACCTGTTCCGCCCCGTCACGGACTCTATCCGGCAGCAGCCTGCTGATCCCAAGAACTGTCAACGAAAACACAAGGAGCGTTATCGCCGCCAAAATTCCATAACACAAGTTGCGTTTTCTTCTCTGCCGTCTTAATTTTTCCTGGCGTCTTTTGTTCATGGGCTTCTGCAATGAACCGCTGCAGCGAGAGCCTCTGGAATCTCGGAAACTTCCAGGATTTCCTGAACTATACTGTGTTCTTGATTTTCTGACCTGCTGGGAAGCCCTGGTAGATCTGGAGTTTCTGGGACTTTCAGAAGTTCTTCTTTTGTTCATAGTAGTTTCAGTAATTTCCTTTCTTCGTAATTTTTCCTCATTATACACAACACATCATGGCTTGTATACGCAGCCCTCTTAGAATTTATTCTTTCTTTACAAAAGTTTCCAAATGCTTTAGTAAGCATTTTGTTTTTCTAAGAAAATGGAGCTGTCGCAATGCGACAGCCCCATCTTCATTATTTTCTGTCCGGCTTCTATTCCACACTTTTCAGTGACTCTACCATATTGATTTCTTTCAGTTTAAAATACATAACAAAGTTTACAAAAGCTGAGAATACAGCCGTTAGCACTGCGCTGATCAGGAAGCTGACCAGGGATACATGCTGACCAAACATAACCATATCCACCCGGATGGTATGAATGATATACTGGTGAAGGAGGGTTCCCAGTCCTACACCCACCACAATGCCCATGAGAGTAAGGATAATATTCTCATGGTACACATAAGCCGCCACTTCCTGATCATAAAAGCCCAGGACTTTTAATGTGGCCAGTTCCCGGCGCCGCTCCGTAATATTTACATTGTTCAGGTTATACAGTACCACAAAGGCCAGAAGGGCTGCTGTTACGATCAGCACGATAATTACCAGCACCAGGGCCTGAAGCATATCGTTAATCTCTCTTTTGGTATCAGAAGTATAACTTACATTATACACACCTGGCTGCTGAAGGATTTCTGAGCCAAGCTCATTCTCTCTCTCCTGCCCCTCCGAAGTAAACTCTGCATACATTACTTCAAACTCAGCCGGTTCTCCATAGATTTTCTCATAGTATTGGGGCGACATGTATGCATAGTTCATAATGTAATTTTCCACCACGCCCATGACCTGTACTTCCTGACTGCTGCTGCCGTCCTCTTTTTCCATGGTAATACTGTCTCCTGCACTTACCCCCAGAGTATCTGCCATCCATTCTGTAAGAAGGAGCCCTTCGCCGTCCAAAGTATAGACTTCCTCTGAGGTCCTGTTCTGCAGCACTGTCATGGTCTGGAAGTCTTCCTTATTTTCCGGAACACAGAGATATACTTCTCCATTGCCCTCTTCCGTACTTACATCCACCATTTCCATATGGACCATAGTAGATGCCACCACATCTTTCTCATCTTCCAGCCATTGTCCCAGGTCTTCTTTTTCTTCATCCGTACCGCTGAAAGTTATCATTGCATCGTAAAGCTGGATATTATCATATTGAATTTCGGCAAGATCGATTATGGAATCCCGCAGGCCAAATCCGGTGACCAGCAGAGCCATAGTGGCAGAAATTCCGAAGATTGTCATAAACAGCCGTTTTTTATACCGGAAAATATTCCGGAAAGTAGACTTTGTAGTAAAATTCAGCCGTTTCCAGATAAGTGGTATGTACTCCAGCAGTACCCGCTTTCCTACCTTTGGAGCTGCCGGACGCATAAGTTCTGCCGGGCTCTCTCTCAGTTCATTCATGCAAGATAAGCCTGTTGCCAGCATAATGCAGACAAAGGATATTAACATGGCCTGAATAGCAAACACCGGACGGTATGGAATATCCGGCTGTTTCAGACAGTCATACATAATTCCATAGCTGACCTGGATAACATAAGGAAACAGCTTCTGTCCCACCAGGATCCCCACAGCGCCGCCGCTTAAAGTAGCGCTGCCTGCATAAAAGAGATATTTCATGGCGATATCTTTTTTGGAGTATCCAAGGGCCTTCATAGTTCCGATATGGCCCCGCTGCTCTTCTACCATTCTGGTCATAGTAGTAAGGCTTACCAGGGCTGCCACCAGGAAAAACATCAGCGGGAAGACCCTGCCGATTGCACCGATCTGAGCTGCATTGTCCTCCATTTCACCATAATCTTCCACCACGTCATCTCTGGTATTCAGATACCATTCCGGCTGTTCCAGGTCCGCCAGCTCTGCCTCTGCATCAGCAATCTGCTGTTCTCCATCAGCAATCTGGGCCTCTGCTTCTTCTTTTCCTTCTAAATAATCCGCCTCTCCATCTTCCAGCTCTTTTCTGGCATCTGCCAGCTCCTGTTCCTGTTCAGGGAGCTGAGCCCTGGCTTCTTCAAGCTGGGCTCTGCCGGAAGCAATCTGGGCCTCTCCATCTGCAATCTGCTGTTCATAGGCTGCAATCTGAGCCTGGCCGCTGTCTACTTCAGCCTGGGCCGCCTGCAGCTGTGCCTTAGCAGCCTCCAGTTCCTGGCGTCCCTGGGCAATCGCTGCCTCGCCCTGAGCAATCTCTTCCCTGCCGGCAGTAATCTGAACTTCGCTTTCCTCCAGCTGAGCCCTGGCTGTCTCCAACTGATTCCTTCCTTCTGACAGCCGGGCTTCCCCCTGGGCGATTACCTGCTGAAGCTGCTGTATCTGGGGAGTCAGAGCAGTCTCCTGGGCAGACAGCTGGGCTCTTGTCTCTTCCAAAGACACTGTAAGATTCTGAATTTCTGTCTCCAGAGCAGCTTTCTGTGCTTCCAGTTCTCCAATCTGAGCCAAGATTTCTTCATCATTTGAGCTGTCTCCATCTGGATTTTCAGGGTCTGAAGAGGTTCCAAGAGATGCCTGAAGCTGATCGATCTGCCCCTGGATAGCCGCCGCCTGGCTTTCCAGTCCTCCTATAGCCTCTTCCTGTTCTGACACTGCTGTTCTGAGAGTTTCCAGTGCCCCTTCCATCTGTGCAAGCTGAGTCTTTCCGGCTTCCAGTTCTGACTGAGACTGATTTAAGACCTCCTCCTGGGCAGACAGCTGGGCCTTCCCGGCCTCTAATTCTGCCGCTCCCTGTTCCAGTTCAGCCTTTTTCTCTGACAGCAGCTGTTCTGAATCATTAAGCTGGGCTTCATTTGCCTCAATCTCTGCCCACCCGGCCCTTACCTGAGCTGCACCTTCTTCCGCCTGGGCTTTGGCTGATTCCATCTGGGCTTTTGCATCGTTAATCTCCTGCTGGCTCTGGTTCAGCTGAGCTTCGCTGTCCGCCAGCTGCTGTTTTCCATCTGCCAGCTGCTTCTCTCCATCATTGACCTTGGCCCAGCCGTCATCCAGGGTCTTTCTGGCATCTGCAAGCTCCTGCTGGGCAGTGGCCCTTCCATCTTCCAGCTCGGCTCTGGCATCTGCAAGCTTGCCCTGTGCCTCATCGTAAATCTGTTCATACCGCCACTCACACTGGACCCCTGCAGTCTCCTCCAGAGCAGCCTGGACGCTGCTCACCAGCTCCTTGTATTCATCGGAGTAACATTCCAGGGTTCCTGCGCCCTCCAGACGGATATTCATCTGGGTATAGACCTCCATATCAAAGGCCTCCGGCAGAACCACGGCAAATCCGGTGACCTGGCCATTTCCTACAGAGGCGCTGCCCCGGTTTATTGAGAGATACATAGGGCTGGATCCTATACCGGTGATCTCAAACTCCCCATATGCCAGCCCTTCCGGTTTATCTCCCTCCTGATCTTCCTCATAAAGAGTGATCTTGTCTCCGATCTGGCAGCCAAGAGCCTGGGCAAGTTCCGTATCCAAAAATATTTCGTCTGCCTTTTCCGGCAGCCTGCCTTCCTCTGCCTGGCACTGCGCCATATCACTCTGAGCCATCAGATGGACTACATACTGCTCTCCCTCACTGTCGCACAGAAGATCCGAGGAATAAGACAGTTCTGCTTCCTGCACTCCTTCTGTGTCCAGCACAGCCTCCAGATCTTCCTCCTGAAGGCCCATAGTACTTACTGCCTGAAGATCAAATAATCCCGTGTCATCCAGATATCCGTCTGTAGTGCTGAGCATATCCGGCATGGAGGCCCTCACCCCTGAAAAAAAGGACACTCCCAGCGCCGACATGAGGAACAGGGAAAGGAACCTGGGTAAAGTCCTTTTGATTTCCTGGCGTATATCTTTATGTAATGCTTTCTTTCTCACCCGCCATCCTTCCTTCCCGCTATCATAGTAAAAGGGGCCCTATAAAGTTATATAAATGATAAATTTAATATATACTTTACTGCCCCCTGTATTTTACATTTATAACATTTTTATGCCTGTTAAGATATATTATCTATATTAAAATTTTAAACTTTTTTTCCCTTTTTGTCGAGTAAAGAACTATAAAATTTTTATAATTCAAAACTTCCTATACCCAGCAATTTTTCAATTCCCCAGGCCACCCCGTCTCTGTCATTGGAAGGCGCGATCCAGTCTGCTGTCCTTTTGCATTCCGGAGAGGCGTTCTCCATAGCAATCCCTATCCGGGCATAAGCAAGGAGCTCTTTATCATTGTCCCCGTCGCCAAAAGCCGCCAGGCCTTCTCTGTTTAAGCCCAGATATTCCAGCAGAAAACGGATTCCTGCATCCTTTCCCGAATCTCTGTGAGAAATCTCCAAAAGCTGAGGGACCGAAGAAGTGATATACACATCTTTTACATTTTCCTGAAGAGTTTTCCACAAATCCCTCTTCTTTTCCTCATTTTTCACCACAATGTCCAAACAGTCCAGCTTATCCTGGTTTTCCCTGATAAAGATTTCCATATCTGCCACAGGCTTCCTGGTACTCTGGATATAGGGAATAGCTCTTTCACTGGCCCCAAAACTTACCGGGTCCTCCACATACTCTTTCTGAGCATAGGGCTTTCCCTTAATAAAAGCCTCAAAAACTACCTCTTCCTTCTCTGCACAGACCAGAATCTCGTTTACGGAATCACCGGAAAGCCTGGACTGTTTCAGACATTTTCTGTCAGAAAGCCTGTACACTGCAGCTCCGTTAGATGTGATCCCATATTGGATACCTTCAATTTCCAGAATGTCCTTTGGCAGAGAATCCAGGGACCTGCCGCTGGCCGCCACTACCTGTATTCCTGCATCCAGAGCCTTCTTAATCGCCTCCCGATTTCTTCTGCCAAGTCTCCCCTGAGGGTTTAAAGTTGTTCCGTCCAAGTCTAAGGCAATACATGTAATCTTCACTTGTTCCACCTCTTCTCCTGTCAGATTCCTCTCTTTTGAAATTCTTCCCGAAAGGCTTCTGCTTCCTCCAGAGTATTTTTCCATTGATATCGTTTTAAATCTACTTTCCACCCTTTTTCTGTCAGTCTGACCTCCACCCCTTCCTGCTCCAGAAGAAGTTTCTGCATATCAAAAGTCTCAAAGGCCGCCGCTCCTGACAGAATCCCCTGGGCGTTTACCACCTTATATGCGGGAATATCCTCCCCCACGAGATTTCTCCCCAGGCCATATCCCACCTGCCGGGAATTTCCCGGTTTTCCGCAGAGCAGGGCAATCTGTCCGTAAGTGGCTACTTTCCCCTGAGGAATGCTTTTTAATACCAGGGCTCCTCTTTTATAAAAATCCATTTTACTTTCCATAAATCTCACCTGTCTCCTGAGAAAGGAACTCTATCTCTCCCAGAGCTTTCAAAAACTGTTTCCGTCCATAGCCAGGGAATTCCACCTCTACAGTCAGTTCATTTTGAGAGAGCAGTATTCCCTCCCCATACTTTCTGTGACGGACCCTTGGGCCAGGTACCACATTTCCAGTTTCCCTTTCATCTGGTTTCTCCGAAAGTTCTTCTCTTCTGCCCTCTGGCTCAGCATCTGTATTCCTCTTGTCTGGAGCCAATTCCTTTTCTGCTTCTTTCTTCTTCCGCAGTTCTTCCCGGACTTCTCTTCCCAGTTTTCGGAGATTTTCTTCCCCTCTTTCCCTCCTGACGTCTTCCTCCCAGTCCAGAAGCTCCGGAGGGATGCCCAGAAGATACCGGCTTCCTTCTCCGAAAACTCCCGGCTCTCTTGGGTTGACATAATAAGAAAGTTCCAGCTCCTCTTTTGCCCTTGTCATGCCTACAAAAAACAGCCGCCGCTCCTCTTCCTCCTGCTCCATAGTTTTACAGCGAAGAGGAATCAGCCCCTGATTCACACCGATCAGATATACCCGGTGAAACTCCAGTCCCTTTGAGGCGTGGAGGGTCATCAGCCGGACGCCCTTTAAAGATTCTTCTCTCTCCCCCATGATTTCTCCAAGGTCCATGCCATAGAGGGCCCCATCATTTAAAAAAGCTCTGGTCCCTTCCCAGAGAGACAATTCTTTTTTCTCACAGTACACTCTCAGCCATTCCAGAAGTTTCCCTGCCTGTTCTTCTCTTTCCTTATAGCCAGCCGAAGTGGGACCAAAGGCTTCTCCAAGACCGAAATAATCAAAGATTTCCCTCCACTTGGGAATCTTTGTCTGGCTGGAAGACCAGGCCTGAAAGCTTTTCATCTGCTCATATAAAAAACTCTTCCCTTTTCCCTCCTCCAGAAGGTCCCGGACTTTCTTTTTCGTAAGCTTCTCCCCGAATCCCGGATTCAGCAGCACCTCTTCCCCTGTCTGCCGGTCTCTGGGATTTACAGAAAACCGAAGGATTTTCACCACCCAGTCCAGGGCAGGAATATCCTTTACCGTCTGTTTTACCGAAATCTGATAAGGAATTCCCCGCTTATCAAAAACCTTCTCCAGAAGCTCCCCCTGCCTCTGAAGACGGTAAAGGATTGCGGTATCCTCATAGCTCTCTCCTGCTTTATGTAAACTTTTAATCTGTTCCGCCAGATATTCTGCCTCTGTAAAAGGGTCATACTGCCGTTTTACCTTAATAAGCTTTCCCTCTTCCCGGCAGCCCTGGATCCTGGTCCCAAACTGCCGGAAATGGTTAGCCGCTTCCAGAATCCTTGCGTTAGAACGGTAATTTACCGGCAGGGAAAGTTCTTTTGCCGAAAACCTCCTTTTCAGGGCAAAAAAGGTACTGTCGCTGGAACCTCTCCAGCTGTAGATTACCTGGTTTGGGTCCCCCACGGCAAAAAGCCTGGTCTCCTCTCCCACCAGAGCTTCCAGAAATTCCAGCTGGAGGTTATCGCTGTCCTGGATTTCATCTGCGATCACCCAGGCGGGGTGAAAACCTTCCTCTTTTATCAGCTCGGTGCTTACCAGAAGCAAGTCCGAAAAGCTCATTTTGTTCTCCCGCTGTTTCTCCTGTTTCAGCAGAGGGTACAGCCGGAACAGGTCGTCCCCATACCTGGAAGCTTCTCTTCCTTCCAGATAAGCCTTGTATTCCTGCTCCAGGCGCTTTTTCAGCCGGTTCTTATATTTGATATTCAATTTTTCTTCTTTAATGATCCTCTGGGCCAGCTCTGTTTCTTCTTCAGGTTCCATTACAGAGAAGTCCCTGTCCCAGCCGGCTTTTTCCACAGGGAGCTTTTCTTTTAAAAGCCTCAGGGCCACGCTGTGAAAGGTTCCGAACCCGGCTCTCTGCTCCGGAGAAAGTTCTGGCTCTCTGAGCAAAAGGCGGCTGAGGATCTCCTGGGCTGCCTTGTTGGTAAAAGTCAGCACCAGCATATCTTCCAGAGGCACTTTTTTCTCTAAATAAAGATACAAAACCTTTGCAATGAGCACCGTGGTCTTCCCGCTGCCTACATTGGCATTTACCACACAGGCCGGACTGTCATCCAGCACTGCCTCCTTTTGGTATTCATTAAGTTTTTCCCAGTCCTTATTCTCCCTTGTCTCCATATTTTCTGCGCAGCCTTCCTTTTATCTTTTCTGCATTTTCCCGGTCTTCCTCTGCCCGGACTTCTATTTTCATATCAGAGGGGCACACCGCATGCCATCTCAGGGTGTTCTCCAGTTCCCTGAGATTCTCTCCTTCCAGAAGCCAGTCCCGGTAAAATCCATTTTTCACCGTAAGTACCAGAGTATGGTCCTCCACTCCTATCTCCTGGATAGTTTTTAAAAAGTCTCCCCCCTTCTCTCCGTTTTCCTTCACGCTCTGGCAGAACTCCTGCCACTGTATAGGAAGAGTAAAAAACGAATATTCCTTTTCCATTACCGGCCTGGCCTCTTGTTCCGGCATTTTTACTTGTTCCGGAGGAAGGCTTTCCTCCAGGAGATTTTCCAGGCCCCACAGAACCATGGCTTTATCCAGGGTATAATCTCCCACGCAGGCGGGGCAGCCATCCTCGCAGGAACATCCCTTTACCATATGAATGGCCTTTTCCAGGATTTCAGGTACCAGATCATAAATTTTTTCCGAGTATCCCAGTCCCCCCTCATACCGGTCATAGATAAAGAGGGACGCCTTTTCTTCCTGGAAAATATCCGGTATCCTGGCATTATTGGAAATCACAGTATCTATATCCGAGCTTTCTGTCATAGTCACCATCATGGCAGCATTCTTTACCGCAAAGGCCAGTCCCTCAAAATGGTTATTCAGCATCAGCTCCCCACTTTTCGCAGGCACCAGCAGATTTCGATAAACTCTTGTGACATTCTCCGGAATATGGATCCAGGTACTCTCCGTATCATAATCCTTCCGCAAAGGCCTTAGGAGGCTTACATAGCCCAGATTCTGATGATTATGGAACTGGAGCTTCTTGTACATGGAGATGACTTCCTCCACGTTAATATCCCCAAAATGGATCCTGCACCTTCCCAGCTCTTCCTCTCTGAAAGTCTGAAGGATCCTGGTCTCCTGGGTCCCTGAGGGTACCGTGTAATAATTTCCGGAAAAGGGAACTCCATAGGCGGTCCTGGACTCCAGATCCAGCTTCAGCACCTCATACAGCTCCCCTTCATGGATATATACCGCTCCCGGGTAAAGCTCATGGAAAGCCTGGGTTTCATCCATCTGAGTAATCTCCCGGTTTTCCTTTTCAAGAAGCAGCTTATATCTGGACTTGTCCATATTCCGCAGACTGTAGTCCCCTGCTGGAAATACCTCTCCCGCCCAGGCAAAACGTCCAGCCATACTCTCCACTTCTCCTGCATTTAAAAGCACCGGGATAATCTCCCCCAGATCCGGAAAAAGGCCCGCATCATCTAAAGACAGGGGCATCTCCGCCGCAGCCGCCCGGATATGGGCCAGTTCAATGAGAAGATTGTCCGGGTCCACAATAGCATTTTCGCTGCTTTTGGAAAACAGCCACTCCGGGTCCAGAGCAATATACTGGTCAAAAGGCTGATTTTCCAGGATAAGATAGTTTACGCATTTTTCCCCGTTTCTTCCGGCTCTTCCCGTCTGCTGCCAGAATGAAGCCCGTGTTCCCGGATACCCTGCCAGTACCGTACAGTCCAGACTGCCAATATCAATCCCCAGTTCCAGGGCATTGGTAGATACCAGGCCGGCCAGTTCTCCTGTGATCATTTTCTCCTCAATGCTCTTCCTCTCCACAGGGGTATATCCCCCTCTGTACCCGGCAATTTTCCTGGAAATCCCGTTTTCCTCCATTTTATCTCTGGCTTCCTTCAGGATAACCTCCACATTTCTCCTGGATTTTCCAAACACAATAAAATGATGATTCCCTGCTGCCAGAGCCGGTACCAACTCCGCTGCCAGCCAGGAGGCCGGCCTTCTGCCGTAAATCTTATCATTCTTTCCCTTAATTTCCGGTGGAAGGAGCAGCCGGTATTCTTTTTCTGGAGCGGCTGACCCGTCCTTATCCACCAGAACAAATTTTTCCCCGCAGATCCTCTCCGCCAACTCTGCGGGATTGGCAATGGTGGCCGAACTGCACAGGAATTGAGGTTTTGATCCGTAGTAGCCGCAGACACGCTTCATCCGCCGGAAAATATTGGCCAGATGAGCCCCGAAAGCACCCCGGTAGGTGTGGAGTTCATCAGTGACCACATATTTCAGATTGGAGAAAATAAAGTCGAACCCATAGCTGCTGTGATTTGGAAGAAAAGCAGAATTCAGCATTTCCGGATTGGTAAGGATAATATTGGCACTTTTCCGTATCCTGCTCCGTTCCGCCTGCATGGTATCTCCATCATAAACCCCAGCGTTGATCCGTCCATTTCCGAAATATTCCAGAACAGGCTGCAACGCCCGGTACTGGTCGCTGGCAAGGGCTTTGGTAGGATAGACAAAAACTGCTCTGGTCAGAGGATTCTTTAAAATCTCCTGGAGTACCGGCAAAAGAAAGCTGAGGGTCTTCCCACTGGCCGTGGAAGTGGTGATCACCACGTTCTTTCCCTCCCGGGCCCTCTCAAACATTTCTGCCTGATGGCTGTACAGGCTGGGAATTCCTTCCAGTTTCAGAAACTCCCGGATATCCGGATGGAGAGAAGATGGAAACTCCTGAAAAACTGCCTTTCGCTCTGGCACGGTCTTCTGATAAACGGTAAAGTTTTCTATATTCATATGCGTCCTCCTTCTCTCCTGGTAAACTTCCGATGTTTTGCTCACAAATTTACTTATATAAAATTCAGTATATCGAAAATCCCTTTCTCTGTCCATACAGGAAAAAGCCGGAGAAAGCAGCTGCTCAGATCAGAAAAGTTCCATTTTCAGTTGACATCTATATATCCCAGTGCTATATTAAAATTATAATATCGCAGTACGATACATCGCACTAAAAACTATTTATCTAATCTCCGAGGTGACCCTATATGAATACACATATCAAAAAAGTCTATGTACCTATGACCGAGACCGGGTTTTATATCCTGCTATGTCTTCTGGAAGAATCTCATGGATACGGCATTGTCCAGAAGGTAGAGTCTCTGACCCACGGAGAAATACGTTTAAGTCCCGGAACCCTCTACGGCAGTCTCTCCAAAATGGAAAAAGACGGCCTGATCCAATTCATACGGGAGGAAGAGAAACGGAAGATCTACAAGATTACAGATTTAGGAAGGCAGGTCCTGGACCTGGAAATGAAACGGATAGAACGGCTGTATCAGAATATGATGGAGGTGCGTGAAAATGAAAGATCGTAAAATAAAATTCCGGTATTTTACTATTATGGAATGGGAAAAAGAGCAGGACTTCCTCCGCCAGGAGGGATTAAAAGGCTGGCGTTTTACAAAAGCCACATTACTGGGGATCTATCACTTTGAGAAATGCGAGCCGGAAGACGTGGTTTATCAGTTGGACTATAATCCTGACGGAATTGCTCACAAAGAACAATATGTCCAGATGTTCCAGGACTGCGGCTGGGAATATATCCAGGATTATTTCGGCTACAGTTATTTCCGGAAGCCGGCTTCTGAAATGGCCGGGGATGAAGAAATCTTCTGTGATGACGAATCCAGGCTGGAGATGGTAAAGCGGATTTTTCTCAGCCGTATGGTTCCCCTTATAGCCATTTTCTTTTTGCTGATTATTCCCAACCTGTATACCCAAAGTACGAATCATTCCTTAGCAGGGTATGCGCTGAACTGGGGATTCTGGATACTTTTTATCCTGTATCTCTTTCTTTTTCTGGTACTTGGCCGTCAGTTTTGGAAATACTGGAAAAAACTGAGCAGATAAGATTTCCCTCCTGTCCAGTTTCTGCTTTTATCTTTACCGGCAGCAAAAGGCTGGATTTTATTAAAATTTTCATTAAGGAGGACTACCGATGGATCGTTTTAAGAAAGTGTACCGGCAAGGCACTATTGAAGTGGTTGAAATCTGGGTCGATACCGAGACAGGTGTCAATTATCTGTTTCACCGGAATGGGAATGCGTCAGGTTTAGCACCATTGCTTGACAAAGATGGCAAACCTGTTGTATCATCTGAGCTTTCTCATAAGTAGGTGCAAGGCCTAGAGCTCACCTCGATATCGTAGAAAAACCGGACAGAAAAGGCAGCCGTCTGGCCCTTTCTGTCCGATTTTAATTTCTCTTTATTTTTTCTTTCTGCCGCAGCAGTACTTATATTTCTTCCCGCTTCCGCAGGGGCATGGATCATTGGGATAGATCTTTTTTGTTCCGGGAAAAGCGACTACCTTACAATCCTTATCCGTCTCTTTCTTAGAATCTGCCAGCACACGGCTGGCATCCTGTTTTTCCGTTCTCATTGCTTCCACCTCATAATCCGTAAATCCCCGGTTCTCCCAGGTGCGGACATATGGCTGCAGATTTTTAATGATCTTTGTCAGCTTTATCTTCCGGCCTTTCCTGGTTTCTTTACAGTATTCCATAGCCAGAGAAGCACATTCTTCCGGCTCTCCATTCTTCTGCAGGGAATCCAGAACCGCATAGTATAGAATTAGACTGTGAGGCATATCCTGATCCATCTCCTCAGAAAAAAATTCCAGCATAGGCAGGGTATGTTCGTCTGGTTCCTGGCATTCTACTTCTCCGTACCGAAGAAAGTCTTCTTTATCCATGGGCAAATAATAAGGCAACTTCTCCTGGTCTTCTAAAAGTCGTACATATAGATCCACTTCTTCCAATTCTTCTTCCATAAGATATCCGTCTTTTACTGTCATTTCCCCGGGATACCGGGCAGCTATATCTGCCAGTTCTTTTGCTGTGATCTTCTTATGCTCATATCCCCGGTAAATCTTCGCCAGATCTTCAAGGCTTATCACTCCGTAAAGATATACAGCGCTTTTACAGTATCCGGAAAGCTCCCAGTGTCTCTCCAATTCCCTCTGAAAACTTCCCGTATAAATTTTTCGGAACTTTTCTTCTACATCTTTTGGCACTGTAAGAAACTCTCCGTCTCTAAGGCCGCAGTAAAAAGACAGGAGAGGTGATACGGAAACCAGTTCTGCCTGGATATAAATCCCTTTTTCCTCTATCGCCTCCTGGAAAAATCCCACTTCCTCCTGGGTTGATTCCGTCAGTACTTTCCTGAACTGTCCGGACTCCAGAAGACTGTTTTTCAGCCACTGGGCCAGCTCTGCCTTTTTGAATCTTGCCGGTTTTGGCAGATTGGCGTCTCGTGCGATTTCCAGAAGATCATCCTTTTTATAATTTTTGAAAACCTCCTCCAGAGACTCTTCCGGCTCTAACTCTCCAAAGTCCTCAAAATTCTCTTCTCCTCCGGCCCCTGCCATAGTTTTCAGGTATTTCCGGAGTTCCTCGTACATTTCCTTTTCACTATAAGGAAGACCATAATCTTCCGGATACGTACTTCCCTCAAACTTCGAGAATTTCATATGGGCCTTTAAATATTCATTGACCTTTTCCATTTCAAAAGGCTCTGCCTGGTCTATCACGTCATAAAAACCCCAGATCCCGCCGCAGTCCTCGATCATATTCGGGCCCTTATATTTCAGCACCTGAGGATATCGTTTATCATAATCCAGGATTTTCTCCACCAAGATAGTATGTTCCCAGTTATCGCCAAAATCATAGATATATTTTATTTTTGCCTTTTCGTAAAACCATCTATCAATCCCCTCCTGAGCAGCTTCTTCTTCCCCGGCCTCCGGCGGTCCATTAAAATACGTATCCTCATGAGGGATCACAAAACTGTATAGATGGTCGTGGGTCCATCCAAATATGGCTTCAATAATCCAGTCCAAATGATCAAAACTAATCTTCTCCGGCACGATCACTCGCCTCCAGATAGGTGGGGAGCTGCCCTTAATAGTTATCTTTAGTTGATATCCTTTCATATTCTTTTCCCTTCATATAATTTTAAGCTCTTAATTTTGTAACTCTTTCACAAGTTGTTTTTGTATAGAACTCTTATTGTTTCACAAAATTATACTCTGTCACATCCGAATCTGTTCTTAATCCAAACGAAGGACCATGTAGAATAATCTGATATCCTCCCGACTTTTTCCCACTTGTTTCCCATTCCTGATCTGGAATTTCTTCACTGGAATAGTAATAGGCTGTATGTTTTGTTCCTTCATACCCTACTATATTATCCCATAGTCTTGAATAAATACTAATTGCAATCATTACATTATCGCTTATATAGCCTCTTTCACATTCAACAATATATGGATCATCACCATTTGCGTAATATGTCCATGTATATGATCCATCCTCCATAATAATAATTTCATTATTATCACAGCACCAGGTTCCTATAAGTTCAGAATTAAAATCTTCATTCCTTACGATATTTTTTTCGTCATTATTATTAATTTTTAACCTATTATAATTTACAACTAAAACTATATCAAATACCAAAGAAAAAACAAGTAAAATCCCTAATATTACAATGATGATTTTAAACTTAGTATTTTTTTTCATGTTTTCCTCTCATCTCACCATTTATATAAATAGAACGCCCTTTTGCGCTTTTTAACATCGAATAAGCAAAAAATTTCTCTCTATTTCTCTTTAATTATATTAACATAGCCTTTCCCTGTCTTCAATATCTTCCGTCCATACACAAACCCTTTTCCGTGCAGTTCCTAGGGTATATTCTTATGGTGAAAATCCGCCTGTTTTCCACATTTTATAGAAAACAGACGGATTTCATTTTTTCTCCCAATCCGGCTAGCCCAGATTGGATTTTATCAGTTTTAATATTCTCTCTCTTTATAATGATAAGCCTCTTCCAGCATCATATCCTTTACCTTCATCAGACGGATCTGGGTACTTCTTTCATTCTCGTCCAGCTTCATGGTGATATATTTAATATTCTCCTGGGTCTCCGGAATGATCACATGTTCCAGAGCGTTTACTCTTCTTCTGGTCTTCTCGATTTCCGCCGCCATAAGCTGGCAGGATTTCTCTACCTCGGCCAGACGGAGCATATCCGGAAGGATATCTGCCAGAGACTTCACCGCATCGTCCAGATCTCCGGAAGTAAAAGCAAATCCGTAAGAATAAATGTCGTTTGCGTCTGCGGTCCTGGTCCTGGTCTTAAACACCGGAATATCCACACTCATAACATTTTTCTTACTGGCTTCCAGATATACCTCCTGCTTGGGAGACATAAGAGCCGTGTTCAGGATCTGCTCCGACATTCCCGCTTTGGCAATGACAAAATTTTTATTAGCAGACAGGATCCCTGCCTCCACCTTCTGTCTGAGAGCCATATTCTCCCTTACCAGATCCAGGAACTGACGCATCAGCTCATCCCGTTTATCCTTCAAAAGCTTGTGTCCCTTGGTAGCTGTTACCAGCTTTTTCTTCAGCCTGGTAAGCTCCATCCTGGTAGGATTCACCTGGGTTGCTGCCAAAGCCGTCACCTCCTTTATTTCCCATAGTACTGATCAAGGAATTTGTCGTCAATACGTTTCAGCTCGCTTCTTGGAAGAATGGATAACAGCTTCCAGCCAATATTCAGGGTCTCCTCAATATCTCTGTCCGTATTATATCCCTGGGATACATACTCCTGTTCAAAGGCGTCTGCAAATTTAGCATAGATCAGGTCAATGTCGGAAAGAGCCGCTTCTCCTAAGATCACCATCAGCTCCTTGGCCTCTTTTCCTCTTGCGTAGGCTGCAAACAGCTGGTTCATAGTGTTAGAGTGGTCTGCTCTTGTCTTCCCTTCACCGATACCTTTATCTTTCAGACGGGACAGGGAAGGAAGTACATCGATAGGCGGTGTGACACCCTTTCTGTAAAGCTCACGGCTTAAGATGATCTGTCCCTCTGTGATGTAACCTGTCAGGTCAGGAATCGGATGGGTCTTGTCATCCTCAGGCATGGTCAGGATAGGGATCATGGTAATACTTCCCTTTTTGCCCTTCTGCCTTCCGGCTCTTTCATACATGGTCGCCAGGTCTGTGTACATATATCCCGGATATCCACGGCGTCCCGGTACCTCTTTGCGGGCTGCAGAAACCTCACGGAGGGCGTCTGCATAGTTGGTGATATCTGTCAGGATGACCAGTACATGCATATCCTTTTCAAAAGCCAGATACTCTGCAGCAGTCAGGGCCATTTTCGGAGTGGCGATACGCTCAACTGCCGGGTCGTTAGCCAGATTGATAAAAAGCACAGTTCTGTCAATAGCTCCGGTTTCCTTGAAACTTTCTGTAAAGAAGTTAGCTTCCTCGAAAGTAATACCAAGAGCTGCAAATACTACGGCGAAATTCTCTCCTGAACCTCTTACCTTGGCCTGTCTGGCAATCTGGGCTGCAAGCTGAGCATGAGGCAGACCGGAAGCTGAGAAGATTGGCAGCTTCTGGCCCCTTACCAGTGTATTCAGACCGTCAATGGCGGAAACCCCTGTCTGGATAAACTCTTCCGGATAGCTTCTGGCTGCCGGGTTCATAGGAAGGCCGTTTACGTCTCTTCTCTCATCAGGAAGGATTTCCGGACCATCGTCAATGGGACGGCCCAGGCCGTCAAATACACGGCCCAGCATATCTTCCGATACGCCCAGCTCCATGCTCCTTCCCAGGAACCGTACCTTGCTGTTGGAAAGGTTGATACCTGTAGAGCTTTCAAAGAGCTGTACCAGGGCATTGCTTCCATCAATCTCCAGCACCTTGCATCGTCTGGTCTCTCCGCTTGCCAGCTCGATCTCTCCCAGTTCATCGTAATGTACGTTCTCAACTCCCCGTACCAGCATCAGAGGGCCGGCAACTTCCTGTATGGTTCTATATTCTTTTGGCATTTAGAAGCCCTCCTTTCCTAATACATTGGATATTTCCTTGGCAAGCTGGTCCATGATATTCTTGTATTCCTCATCCAGCTTATCCTCTAAAGTATATTTAAAACGTCCGATTTTTTCTCTTACTTCCAGTTTCACCAGATCCTGAATGGAAGCGCCCTGGTTAAGGGCTTCCACACCATGGTCATAGTATGCCAGCACCAGCTTCATCAGCAGATACTGCTTTTTCAGAGAACTGTAGGTATCTACCTCATGGAACGAGTTCTGGTGAAGAAAGTCCTCACGGATGGATCTGGCTGCTTCCATCTTCAGCCGGTCACCGGCAGAAAGGGCATCCATACCTACCATTTTTACAATTTCTTCCAGCTCTGCCTCTTCCTGAAGAAGACTCATCATTTTCTGGCGGTCAGACATCCAGTCAGAAGCTACATTCTCATTAAACCATTTCTCCATATTGTCCAGATACAGAGAGTAGCTGGTCAGCCAGTTAATAGCCGGGAAATGTCTCTTATAAGCCAGGGAAGAATCCAGTCCCCAGAATACCTTTACAATACGAAGGGTAGCCTGAGATACCGGCTCGGAAATATCTCCTCCCGGAGGAGACACGGCGCCGATTACGGACAGGGCCCCTTCTCTCTTATCCTTGCCCAGAGAAATTACGTGACCTGCTCTCTCGTAGAACTGTGCCAGACGGGAACCCAGGTATGCGGGGTAGCCTTCCTCACCGGGCATCTCTTCCAGACGGCCTGACATCTCACGGAGAGCCTCTGCCCAACGAGATGTAGAATCAGCCATCAACGCTACCGAATATCCCATATCGCGGAAGTACTCTGCAATGGTGATACCTGTATAGATAGAAGCCTCACGGGCTGCCACAGGCATATCTGAGGTATTGGCGATAAGCACCGTCCTCTGCATCAGGGACTGTCCGGTCTTGGGGTCTTTCAGTTCCGGGAACTCGTTAAGAACGTCGGTCATCTCATTTCCGCGTTCTCCGCAGCCGATATAAACCACAATATCCGCTTCCGCCCATTTTGCCAGCTGGTGCTGAATAACGGTCTTGCCGCTTCCGAAAGGTCCCGGAACGGCAGCAACTCCTCCCTTTGCAATAGGGAAGAAGGTATCAATTACACGCTGTCCTGTGATCAATGGTTTCTCAGGAGGCAGTTTTTTCAGGTAAGGACGGCCCTGGCGTACCGGCCATTTCTGCATCAAAGTCAGTTCTCTGTCCCCCTGGTCCGTAGCGATCACTGCCACTACCTCTTCCACGGTGAACTCTCCTGCTTTGATCTCCTTTACCTTTCCCTTTATTCCGTAAGGCACTATGATCTTGTGGTTCACGATCTGGGTTTCCTGAACGGTTCCGATCACGTCCCCGTTTTCCACCTGGTCTCCCACCTGTACTGTGGGAACAAAATTCCATTTTAAATCTCTCTTTAAAGAAGGAACCTCTACTCCTCTTTTTAAGTTGGTCCCTGAAATCTTCATAATATCATCCAGGGGACGCTGGATTCCATCATAGATACTGGTGATCAGGCCCGGTCCCAGTTCCACGGACAGAGGCGCTTCTGTAGACTCTACCGGTTCTCCCGGTCCCAGTCCTGAAGTCTCCTCATATACCTGGATAGAGGCTTCATCCCCATGCATCTCAATGATCTCACCGATAAGGCGCTGGCTGCTTACGCGGACCACGTCAAACATATTTGCGTCCCGCATGCCCTCTGCGATAACCAGCGGCCCCGCCACTTTCTTAATCGTACCTTTGCTCATTGGAACGAATCACCTGCTTTCTAATTATTACTGAATAAAATATCAGAACCTACTGCCCGCTCTACAGAGTCTTTCACACCCTGAACTCCCATTCCCGTATTCCCGGAAACTCCGGGGATCTGGATAATAGCCGGCAGTACCTGTTCCTGATATTTCTCGATAGTCTGTTTGCACTCTGCTGCCAGGGCTTCTGTGATATAGATGATCCCATATCCTTTCCCTGCCAGAGCTTCTAATTTTTCTTCCGCTTCTTTACGGTTGGCTGCTGGATAAATGTCAAGACCCAGTGCGGCGAAACCGTAAATGCTGTCGTAATCCCCGATCACTGCAATCTTATACATACATATCCCTTACCCTTTCCCGGATAGAATCATCAGAAAAACCATTCTGCTTTCCTGACAAGATGATCCGTACCGTTTTAATCTCATTCTGCCTTGCCAGCACATAGGCCACCAGAGGGCCTACAGAAAACACCTCATATTTCTGCGGCTGCATATCCTGCATCAGACGATTGTCACACCACCGCTCAAAAGCTGAGGGGGACTCTGCAATAGCCTGGCCACCCTGGGCGTAGGCTGTCTGAGACAGATATTCTGTCACCGCCTCTATGCCCCCTGCTGCAGCTCTGGCAAGCTGATCTACATTTAATGATTCACATTCTGCCATTGCACGCTTCATAAACTCCACTGTCTTCCCGGTTTTCTGGGAACGGACGGCAATCCGGATGTCTGCCACTGCCACTACCGATTCTGCATAATCTTTAATGATCTTGTCCCTGGCCTTCTGCCCCGCCTGATAAATAGCATCCAGCGCCGCCCGGTCTATGATCACATCACAGAGCTGCCCATCTCTGGTATGAAGAAGGGCTTCATAGGCTTCTTTGGCAGGTTCCGCCATGATTTGAGGCAGCCTGGAAAATTCCTTATTCTGAATGATCTCCAGCATCTCCTGGGGAGGAATACTGGTATCCTCATAATAAATATTCGTAGGCCGGCTCCCTTCCGGGGTGCAGGCTTCTTTAATAGCCGCTTTCAGATTATGGAAAAGATTGGGGTAGGACAGCACATCGAATACCGACATATCTACGCCCATCTCCTGGATAATCTCCCAGGTCTTCTCTTCCTCTCTGTTCAGAATAGCCTCTCCGTTTCCGGAAGTCTCCTGATCTCCCCAGCCTTTTTCTTCCAGAAACTGGATGCACTCTTCCTCTGTGGCACAGCCTATTAACTGATCGATCACCGCCTGGTTAAACAGCTTTGTCTCCAAAGCCCGGATTCGCGCAACCGCATAGGTGTATTTGGTATTACTCAAATCGATTCCTCCTTCTGCGGTTACCGCTTATGAAAATAATACTTCATGAACTTTATCCGAAAGCTCATCTTTTCTGGAATTAAACATTGCCTGGAAACTGCAGTTCTCTTCGATTCCTCCATATATCAGGATAAAACCGCCGTTTATATCTCTGGTTTCCTCTGAAAGGACCAAGGCCCCTCCATTCTCTTTGGCAATCCTCTGAATTTCCTCTTCAAAGCCCTTAGGCATTCGCTCCAGATCTTTTTTCGAAAAGCAGATTTCTCCCGCCTGGCTGGCTGCGTATTTTCCGATCATCTTCCGGATGATCCGGAAATAAGTTTCCTCATCAGCCTCTGCCAGGGTATTGTAGGCTTTCTCCAGCACCTGAGCAATGATCTCCTGTTTGGTTTCCAGAAGTACTTTTCTCTTCTGAAGAGCACAGGAAGATACGGACCGCTCTTCAGCATTCTTTACCTCTGCCCTGGATCTTTCCAGGATGCGGGTACATTCTGCCTGAGCTTCTTCCTGAGCCGCTTCTCTGATTTCCACCGCTTCTTTCTTCGCCTCTTCCAGGATTTCATCTGCATTCTTTTGGGCTTCATCAAGAATCTGGCTCTTCATTTTTTCCAATCCAGTCATTCTCTCATTCTCCCTTTCCTGAACATTTCTTTTATCCGTCTTTCCGCCGACTGCTTAAAGCTGAATGTTCGTTACAGCCAGAATAGAGATCAGAAGGGACAGAATAGCATAAGTTTCTACCATTGCCGGGAAAAGCATGGCTTTACCAAACTGATCCGGTTTCTTTGCTACGATGCCGATAGCAGCTGCAGCTGTCTGGCCCTGGGCTCTTCCTGAAATCAGGCCGACGATACCAACAGGCAGGCAGGCCGCCAGGACCAGAAGTCCCTGCTGAGGAGTTAAATCCAAAACTCCGCCTCCCAGAAGTCCGATCTTGGACAGAGTGATAAATCCTACCAGCAGTCCGTAAATACCCTGTGTACCAGGCAGCAGCTGGATAACCAGCACCTTTGCAAATTTAGATGGATCTTCAGATACTACGCCTGAAGCCGCCTGACCGGCAATACCTACGCCGATAGCAGAACCTGCTCCAGCCAAAAACACTGCCAATGCAGCTCCCAATAATGCATAAACAATTCCTAACTGACTCATAACTGTGTTTCCTCCTTAACATCTACATATTTGGTGTTTGCAAAAAATGGTTCAAAGGGCCTTCCGCCGCCCTCATAAAATTTACCGAAAAATTCCACGTACTGAAGACGGTTTGTATGCACATACGCCCCCAGAAGATTGATTGCCAGATTCATGGCATGTCCTATAATAAATACTAAAATAAATATTATCGCTCCCAGGATGCCGTCTCCAAACATGCTTCCCATCTGGTTTACCACAGAGGCGATAACACCTGTGGCAAGTCCCAGGGCCAGCAGACGCGAATAGGAAAGTACATCACTGAGCCAGCCTGTTACGTTATACACGTCATAAAGTCCCAGGGCCAGGCGTACCACCACATTTTTACTGGAGCGTCCTGACATAAGGACCAGTCCCACGAGACCGATAACTGCCAATACTTTTCCTGCACTGCTCATGACCGGCGGGAAAACGCTGGGGTCCATCTGTGAAATAGAAGCAAACAGGCTGCTCGGTATCAGCATAAGGAGCAGACCGATCAAAAATACAAACCAAAGCACTACGTCACAGAAAAAGTCCAGATATTTCTTATCCCGCACAAGGAGATATCCCTTGATTCCCAATCCGGTGAAAAGGTGTATCAGACCAAAGGCCATAGAAAACAGAAGCAGCTTCATGGGGTCGTTCAAAGGAACAAACCACAGAGCCTTTACTAAGCCTCCTTCGGGAACATCCACATGGAAAAAGGTTCTTGCCACCACATCAATAGCGTCTCCGAAATATCCTCCGAAAAGAATACCCCATATCAAAGTGGAAATTCCCCCATACATAAACAGCTTCAGTGATTTCCTCATGGAGCTGCTCATCCTCGGAAATTTCTTTACCAGAATAAAGCACACTAGGAAGACCAGAAGTCCATAAGCTGCATCGGAAAGCATCAGTCCAAAGAAAAACACATAGAAAAAGGACATAATGGCCGTAGGATCTATCTCTCCTTTAGCCGGCAGTCCGAAGGATTCCACGATTCCTTCCACTGACTCTGTAAACTTATTGTTCTTCAGAAGAACCGGTGCGTCTTCCTCCTCAGGTATTTCCTCCACTTCCATACTCATAACAAATTTTTCATTAAGAGCCTTATCAAGAACCCCTACTGCTTTTTTCGGCACATATCCGCTGATAAGAAAGGTTGATTTGGACTGAGGTAAGGTGCCCAAAACCTCATACTTCTGCGCTCTGGCTCTGAAATAGTCAGAAACCAGCTTCAGATTCGTCCTTTCATAGGCGTATCTCCGTATCTCTTCCTGACAGCTTTCAATTTCTGCCTTCTGTCCCTGTATCTGGCTCAGAAGGCTTTCCTTTGCCCGTGCAGGAACCTGTGCTGTCAGCTGCGAGGGTTTGGAAAAGCCGCCTTTTCGCAGAGCTTCTTCTACCTTTTCTTCGTCTTCTCTAAGGCACAGAACAGCCACGTAAGTACCATCTTTTCCGGCAGACAGGATTGTCACATCTGCTCCTGCCCCTTCAGCATCTCCCTCAAGGATCATCCCATAAATTTCTTCCAGAGAAAGCTCTTGGGAGAAAGTTCCCAAAAGAAAAGCGGTTGTCCTGGTTCCCCGGTAAGCCATAGGCACATCCAGGTTCATCCAGGGTTCCAGACTTTCAATCTGATTTTCCAGCTTCTGGATATTTGCCCTGTATTCTCCGATTTTTTTCTGCTGGCTGATCACAGTAGCGGCCACACTCATGACCTTATCTTTTCGTTCCACTGCCTGCTCAAACACATTTTTGTCCACCAGCTTCTTTCCTTCCAGGCCGGCAAACATAGAGGTCTTTTCCGGCACATACTCTGCCAGAATCCCTAATGCCACATCCGCTGAAGCCGCATTTTTCTCAAACATGCTCCTTGCCGTCTGGGTATTCATTTTTTCAAGGCCATCCATATCCTCCTGGATCTGGGACACCTCCATGACTCCCATAGCCTGTATTTTTTCCAAAATGGCTTTTCTGTCTCTTTTCAGTGCGCAGATACTTACCTTTTGCATCTGCAAAACTGCCATACTTGCATCCCTCCTTTACTTACCGTTTTTTCATCACAGCAGTTTCTGTATTACACCATCTACTGCTGTCTTTTCCAGCTCACTGGCCTTTTCTCTCAGCCGTCCGGCTTCTTCTCCCGCTTCTTTCTTTGCTGCCTCCATTTTTTTTGCAGCGGCGCTTTCAGCCTCTTTTAAAGCTTCTTCTGCCTGTCGGCTGGCTTTGGCAATCATATCGTTTTTTATCTGGGCAGCTTCTGTTTTGGCAGATTCTGTCATTTTAGCAGCCTCTTTTTTGGCTTTTTCTATAAGTTCTTCTGCCTTCTGCTCAGTGTCCTTGATCACCTGAATCGTGTCCTTTACCAAAATATCACCACCTTCATATAACCTGATATTACTATGGATTATGCATTTTGTCAATTTATTAACAGTTTTTTGCGGCATTTTCCACTACTATTATCCCTCAACCGACGTTTTTTACCCATTTAAAAAGAGAGATTGAACAATTTCTTTCAATCTCTCTCAATTTTTCTATATACTTTAACGGATTACCCATATAAATAATTGCTGTACTCCTCATTTTCCAGATTGCTGCTGTCAATCCACTGGTAACTGGTGTTGATAAAAGTATCCACCTCCAGATTCTGGTCTGCGCGAACGCCTGCTATCACCGCTGCATATCCCATGCCGTAAGGATTCTGGGCAAAAAATCCCAATTCCGTGCCATTTTTCACTGCGTTTTGCTGCTGCTCACCGGAGTCGAATCCAATTACTGTAATCTCTTTTCCTGCAGCATCTAACGCATCCAGCACAGCCCCTGACGCATCTTCATTGGTGCAGAAATATCCTTCCACTTCAGGATAAAGTGTAAAAACAGCATCTGCCATCTTTTCCATGGTAAAATCATCATTTTCATGGGAAATATTTACAATTTCTATATTGGGGTGATTCTTGCTGATCTCATCAGTAAATCCCTTTTCTCTGTCCTGACTGGTCTGAGTGCTTTCTGTATGCGTCATCACTGCTATCTGGCCTTCATCTCCTATTGCTTCCGCCATCTTCTTGGCAGCTTCTGTGCCCGCTGCATAATTGTCCGTAGCGCACAGTGCCGAGATAGGTCCGCTCTCCACTCCTGAATCTAACATCACTACTGGAATATCATTTTCCGCTGCCATCTCCAGCTGGGCCTCACAGGACTGTCTGTCAATCGCTGCAATACATAAAATTGTAGGATTCTCGGAAAGCACTGTGTCGATCAAGTCAATCTGCTTTTCTACATCTGAGTCATCCGTGGGTCCGTCAAAAGAAACCGTTATCTGATCTTCTCCCGTATACCCCATTTTTTCGTTAAGAGCTTTTACAGCATCCTCTATTCCGTCCCTGACAGTTGTCCAGAATTCATCTCTGGTACTCTTTAGCACTACAGCAATCCTGCTCCCTGCCTCTGGCGTCAATTCTTCAAGTGATGTATAGTCCACGGTTCCTGCCTGGTCTTTAAGAACCGACATAGTCAGGTCTTCTGTCATATCCCGATCCTGGCGATCCTGGCTGTCTTCCTGGTCTCCGGCTTCCTGATCCTCTTCTCCAGTACTTTCTGCGACCTGGGCATTTTCTTCCTTTTCAGCGGTTTCTTCCTGGCTCTCTTCTGGTTCCTCCTGGGAATCCTGTGTCTCCTGGGATTCTTCTGCCCCAGTATTTTCCTGAGCAGCTTCAGATTCCGGTTCCCTTTCTGCGCAGCCGCTGATCATTCCTGTGGTCAGCATGATACACAGAAAGGCCGCTATTGCCTTTTTCATGTTTTTACCCTGCCTTTACATGTTTATCATCCTGTTCAAAACTACGCTTTCATTATACACGAAACTTTTTATTAGTCTATAAAATTTCACATTGTTTATAAAAATTTTTTAAAGTCTTAGAAAAGTCTTTGTAATTATTCATTCCCGCAGCAAATCCCATTCCCTGAATATTCCATATAAAAGCAGGGCGGACAGTGGCCCCAGCACAAATCCTAATCCCCCGTATAGGATTACTCCCAAATATACCGAAAGAAGGACCAGCAGGGGAGAAAGTCCCACCTGGCTTCCTATAAGTCTTGGTTCCAGGATCTGCCGGATTCCTGCCGTAAGGATATAAAGCAGAAAAAATCCAATGCCCACAGCCGTTTTCCCCTGAAAAAGCAGAAATATCCCCCCAGGTATAAGAAATGTCCCAGTCCCCAGTATCGGCAAGGCGTCCATGACTCCCGTTGCCAGCCCCCAGCCAAAGAAGTATGGGACTTTCAGCATCCAGAATCCGGCAATACATATCAGACTGATCAAAGAGATAATTTTAAACTGGGCTTTTAAATACCCTTTGGTCCCCTCCAGTAATTCTCTTCCCAGTTTTCCCGCCTTTTGAAAAAATCTTTTTTTCTCTAAAACACTCCTGATTTTTTCTCTTTCCTGGAGAAATAAAATAGCAGAAACAATTCCTACGATAAATGCGCTCAAAACTGTAATGCAGATTTTTACTGAATCCATTGCATGGTTCATACTTATCCCATCTTCCATAAGATAGTCTTGAAACTCTCCCACCTGCCTGAAAATAAAATCTCTGCTTTCCACAGCCGGTATACCGGTAAGACTTTCCACACCCTGGCAGCACTGCCCCACCAGCTCTACTGCTTCGGCTTTTATCTGAGGATAGTATTTCATACAATCCCCTATTTTACTGGTTACATACTGGGCTCCCATAAGTAACAGTCCTATTCCTATAACTGTAAAAACCAGGATAAAAAAGCCGCCGAATCCGCTTTCTCTGATATGGAGTTTTTTACTCCACCTCTTTTCCGCAAAATATCGGGCCAGAGGATGGACAGCCTCTGCTAAAAGCCAGCCCATGAAAAAGGGGAGCATTACAGGAAAGACATATTTCATGCCCAAAATCACTCCTGCTATAACTCCCATTTGCAAAGTAAGTTTCTTTATTTTCATCTGACCCTCACCCCATCTCTTTTTTCTTAGTATAGGGAAAGAGCAAATACTTATACTATAGGAAAATTCCCATCTGGGTTTACCTGAAATTCCATCTTTTTCCCGGTCTGGGGATGACGGAAAGACAGCTTACTGGCACACAGCCCCATTTCCTTCCATTCACCTTTGCCATCTTCTTTTTCGTTATATTTTGTATCTCCTATGATTGGAAAGCCAGCATGAGCTAACTGTACCCTGATCTGATGATGTCTTCCGGTCTTTAAATCAATTTCCAAAAGACTTTGGCCCTCTTTTTCTTTCAAAACTTTATATTTCAACACAGCTTTTTTACTGTTTTTTGTTTTCTCTTCCACAACCCTGGAAAAATTGCTCCCAGGGATTTTCTCCATCTGGTTTTCCAGTGTTCCCTCTTTTTCTTCTGGCACTCCCTGGACACAGGCCAGATAAGTTTTTTTCATCTGCCCTGTCTGCACCTGCCGACTAAGGCCGGCGGCACTTTTCTGATTTTTCCCAAATACCAGGATTCCCTGAACAGGCTGGTCCAGTCTGTGAATGACTGCCAGATAACTGTCTTCTCCTTTTGTAACCAGATAATTTTTTATCCAGCTTTCCAAATCAATCATTCCCGTTCTTCTGGTCTGAACTGGTACTCCTCCTGGTTTCCTGCATACGATAATATCTTTGTCTTCATATAAAATTGTTTCTTCGATACTTAGCCTTCCCATAATACCTCTTATACAACTATTTTTTCACAAAGGAACAACCGCCATATCTTCAAATTTTTTCCGATACAACGGTTGTCCTAATGCTCTTCTTTATTCAATTTTTAAACCTCGTTTTCTTGCTTTCTTTTCTGATACTTTTCTTTAAAGATATTTTCTTTATTCAGTATCAATATTCTGATTGATGCTCTTTTAAATTTTCTTTAATATCAGTATCATTTGTATGGTTTTTAGTTACCATGTATCTTTATTTTTATCCCCTTGATAAATTCTATTCAGAACTTATTGAAAGTTTTATATCAATCTCTATATAGGATAATAAAAAGTTTCCAACAAATAGTTCGGGCTATTTTGTTTTTCAAACATTTCTTTATATATTTCTTATCAGTGTATCGAATCTTTTTCCCTAAGATTCTCGAATACAACAGGCTTATTTCTACGAATACAACTCATCATATCTTCTTATCTCTTCAACTTCTATACACTTTCAATTGATATATAAATACTTTGTTTTTTTAAAATATATTTCTTTACATATATTTTAAAATCTTTCTATTATTTTTGTGGTAAATATTCAATATGAGGACATCCTTGATATATTTACCTGAAACTTTTTATCCTATCTCATTTCTGCTTTTTAAGGATTCTTCTGATTATTCTCTATTTCAGGTCTTTCTTTAGGGGAGTAATGTCTTACCACTCTCATATTGATAATTTGATTCATCCGTTCCCATTGGACTAAACCTCCTTATCTTTATTAAAAAACCTTTCACCAAACTTTTACTTTTTTCCTTGGACGATTAACTTTTAATTATTATCTATAAGTCTTATTTTGTATTCTCCATACACCTAAAGTTTTATAAACAACAATTACTTTTTAATCTTTATTCCTTGTGGCCATCTTCAAAATTGATTTCTCGTTTCTAATTTTGAAATGGTTATGAAGTTTTGATTTGGTGTTTTGTTTTTTGTTGATATTATAATACAACACAGTCCGAGATTTGTCAACCTATTTTTCAAAAAAAGTTTTATTTTTTTATATTACCTTTTTTATATTAATTTATGCTGTAAATTAAATGTAATTCTTCAAATTATATGTACAATTATAATTTTTGAGAAAATGCTGAACTATCTCAAAAAGAAGTCCCTGGGGAGTTTCTTTCCATCAACAGAAAACCGCCGCATAAATGCTGCTGAAAGTTTTTCTGCTCCAGCTCTGCTTTATACGGCGGCACTCTTTTGTTTATTGTTTTATGGTCAGTCTGAAAATCATTTGCCGGATCTGTAATAGTTGATCAGACATCCCTCCAGGATGATTTCTCTCTCATCTTCTGTCATGTCTCCCAGGCCCAGTGTAAATTCTTTCATCTGATCACCTACTGTATAGGCTTTGATCTCTTTTCTTCCCTCTTCTACCGCTCTGCGGATATCCGGAATAAAGAGATAATCCCCTTTTTTAAATGGAAGCTCTCCTTCCGGAATCAGGAAAGGAAGCATACCCCAGTTGATCAGGTTTGAGCGATAACGCTTTGTCGCATATTCGTTGGCAATATTGGCCCATCCGCCCAATACTTTCTGGCAGGAAGCTGCCTGCTCTCTTGCAGAACCGTCTCCAGGTTTCACTGCAAAAATCGTACTTCCCACTCCTGTATTGTCCTTATCGGCATCCGGATAAGACTCTGCAATCTTGTCCCACACCGGTTTCAGCTCTGAAAAAGCATCTGCTGGGTTCTCTCCTGCTTCTCTGGCTTTTTCTGCCACCTGAACTTCTTTGGCAAGCCCTACGTAGTCCGGGTCTTTTCTGGAAAGAGCAAACTCTGCCAGCTTCAGCGGGTTGGAACGGTAAGAAGAAGTTTCACCAGATGGGATCAGCTCATCGGTAGTTGTTACCGGATCATGAATCTCGGAAACGACTTTCAGCACAAGATTATCTGTAAGTCCAGGCATTTCCGGCCAGTCTTTAATATTGGGACCAAACTGGATCTCTACTGTAGGATCTGCCTTTCCTTTGCTGTCGAACACTCTGTTTTCATAAATAGTCTTGTCGAAGAAATACTGGGGATGTCTGTATTCTCCTGCGAATTCTGTAGCCGGCGTAAGCCGCCCTTTATTTGCTGCTGTAGCGGCGATTGAACGGGCATCCATAAGGGCCACAGAAGAAATCTGGCCGTTCTGTATCTTAGAGCCTTCTCTGTTAGGGAAGTTTCTGGTAGAATGACGGATGCTCAGTGCATTATTGGCAGGTGTATCTCCTGCTCCAAAGCATGGACCGCAGAAAGCAGTTTTCACTACTGCTCCTGTCTGAAGCAGATCAGCCAGAACCCCGTTCTTGGCCAGCTCCATATAAATCGGCGTACTTGCAGGATAAATGCTTAAAGTAAAGGCATCGGAACCTATGCTTGCTCCTCTGAGGATATCTGCTGCATCACAGATATTTTCGAAGCCGCCGCCCGCACAGCCGGCGATGATTCCCTGCTCTACATACAGTTTTCCGTCTTTCACTTTATCTTTCAATGTATACGGAATCTTGCCGTCCAGGCTGACCTGGGCTTTCTTCTCCACATCATCCAGAATATCCATGAGATTTGCGTTCAACTCTTCTATTGTATAGGTATTGCTTGGATGGAAAGGCATGGCGATCATTGGGCGGATCTTATCCAATTCCACATATACAAGACCATCGTAATAAGTCACTGCCCCAGGATTCAGCTCTTTATAATCCTGACCTCTTCCATGGATATCATAGAAGTCTTTCACAGCGGAATCTGTCTTCCAGATAGAGGAAAGACAGGTAGTTTCTGTAGTCATAACATCAACGCCGATACGGAAATCAGCACTGAGATTTTCTACGCCTGGGCCTACAAATTCCATTACTTTATTTTTCACATAGCCGTTTGCGAAAACAGCACCGATAATGGCCAGAGCCACATCCTGAGGTCCTACGCCGGGAACCGGTTTTCCGGTAAGATAGATTCCCACTACTTCAGGACATTTAATATCATAGGTTCTTCCCAGCAACTGTTTTACCAGCTCCGGTCCCCCTTCTCCCATGGCCATAGTACCTAAAGCCCCGTAACGGGTATGGCTGTCAGAGCCCAAGATCATTTTTCCGCCTTCTGCCAGGATTTCTCTTGCAAACTGATGGATAACCGCCTGATGGGGGGGTACGTAAACTCCGCCATATCGTTTTGCACAGGTAAGACCAAACATATGGTCATCTTCATTAATTGTACCTCCTACTGCACAGAGAGAGTTATGGCAGTTGGTCAATACATAGGGAATCGGGAATTTTTCCAGGCCTGAAGCTCTGGCTGTCTGAATAATTCCCACGAAAGTGATATCATGGGAGGTGAGCTTGTCAAATTTAATCTTCAGTTCGTCCATATTGTCTGAAGTATTATGAGCTTTTAAAATAGAATAGGCAATGGTATTCTTAGCAGCCTCCTTCTTATCCAGGGCTGTTTTACCATATTTATTCTGAATGATTTCTCCGGCCTGAGGGCTGTCCGGCAGAAGTTCTTTGCCATCGATCAGCCATGCACCGCCGTCGTATAGTTTTATCATGATACTTTCCTCCAATTTAAAAGGTTTTCTACTATTATAGAATCTATTGCTTTAAAAAGCAAGCAGTTTAGCACAATAAATTATTTGTATACAATAGTACAATCGTCAGGGATAAAGAACAGCCCGAAAGCAGAACTCCCCTGTCTCCGAGCTGTTTTCCTGGTTACATATCCTGTTTTTTCATAAAGTCCATATAACTGGACACCATAAGGGCAATCTTAAATGTCAAGGCATCATCGAATACTCTGATATCAAGACCTGTGCTTTTCTGGATTTTCTCCAGCCTGTAAACCAGCGTATTTCTGTGAAGAAACAGCTGCCTGGAAGTCTCAGAAATATTCAGGCTGTTGTCAAAGAATTTGTTGATAGTATTCAGTGTTTCGTCATCCAGAGCGTCTGGCAGCTTTCCTCCAAATACCTCTTTTATAAACATTTCGCACAAGGGCATAGGAAGCTGATAAATCAGTCGTCCAATGCCCAGATTGTTGTATCCTACGATTGTTTTGTCTACGTAGAAGATTTTTCCTACGTCCATGGCCATCTTGGCTTCTTTGTAGGATCTGGATACATCTTTGATTTCATGGATAATATTTCCATAGGAAACACGGACCTGGGACATGGCTTCAGCATTGAGCATGTCTACAATGGTATTGGCAATCTTGTCGATTTCCTCGTATCCCTCGTTTTCCTCCAAACTGCGGACAATAATGATATTTTTTTCATCAATGGCAGTAATAAAATCATTTGTTCTGGAAACAAAAAGATTTTTCAGGATTTCCATAGAATCCTGGTCCTTCTCATTTTTGGTCTCTATAAGCAGGACCACCCGTTTTGCTTCAACGGCAATGTGAAGCTTTTTTGCCCGATTATAAACATCTACTAAAAGCAGGTTATCCAGTATAAGATTCTGAATAAAGTTTGACTTATCAAAACGCTCTTTGTACGCTACGATCAGGTTCTGGATTTCAGCAACCGCAACCCTGCCGATCATATATGCGTCCTCATTGCTTCCCTTTGCAATAAGCACGTACTCTACCGCCTGATTGTCAAAAATCTTAAAGAAATGGTATCCTCTCATCACCTGACTGTCAGCCATAGAATCTGCAAATGCTCTCACATCTCCGAAGTCTTCATTTTCCACAGGAAAAGTTGAAGAATTTACTTTCCCGTCAACGTCCATAACGCACAAATCTATTCTGGTAATCGTCCGTAATTCATCTAATGTTTTCTGTATAATTTGACTTGAAATCATGTTTTTCTCCTTTATCTGGCTTTTCACGAATCTTTTTACTTATAATAATACCGTATTTTTTTTGAAATCGCAACAGAACCTGAGGAGAAAATCTCAGATTTCATATCAATCCAATATCTGTCCATTTATACACAGTACCGGGAGGCCGCCTTTATGCAGGCAGTCTCCCGGTCTGTAATGTACTTATATTTTCTAGATATGAAGTCTGAATGCTGCTGCATTCCAGCGGAGTTCATTTTTGAAATCTCTAATATTTGTGTCTTTATCAATATATACTGCTTCGATACCCATTGCGGCTGCCCAGTCACCCATCTGTTCTGCAGTCAGGTCATAGCTGAAAGCTGTGTGATGAGCTCCGCCGGCCAGTATCCATGCCTCGGCTCCTGTCTGCAGGTTGGGCTGTGGTGTCCAGAAAGCTGTAGCTACTGGAAGTTTCGGCATTGGTTTCTCTACTTTCTTGCAGTCTACATCATTAATGATCAGGCGGAATCTGTCTCCCAGGTCGATCAGGGAAGTAGCCACTGCTTTGCCTGTCTTAGAAGTAAATACCAGTCTTGCAGGATCTTCTCTGTCTCCCATAGAAAGAGGCTGGCATTTAATGCTGATAGGGCCGTCTGCGATGGTCGGGCAGACTTCCAGCATATGGGCTTCCAGAATTCCCTCTTTTCCCGGAACCAGATTGTAAGTATAGTCTTCCATGAAAGAAGTTCCTTTGGCATCTTTCTTGCCCTGTGTCATGATCTTCATCAGGCGTACCATAGCTGCTGTCTTCCAGTCTCCTTCGCCGCCGAATCCATAGCCTTTTTCCATCAGTCTCTGGATAGCCAGACCTGGAAGCTGTTTTAAGCTGCCCAGATCTCCAAAGTGGGTTACAATGGCCTGATAATTCTTTTCTTCCAGAAATCTTTCAAATCCCAGCTCAATCTGAGCCTGAACAGCAACATGTTTTTTGAATTCTTCCGGATCTCTTCCCTCCAGGAGAATATCATATTTGCTGTAGTATTCTTCAACCAGAGCATCTGTGTCTGCTTTAGACACAGCTTCCACTGCTTCTGCAATCTCATTTACTGGATAAGCGTCTACTTCCCAGCCAAATTTGATCTGGGCTTCTACTTTATCGCCTTCAGTAACAGCTACGTTACGCATGTTATCTGCAACTCTCATAACACGGATATGGCTGCTTTCAATAACACCGATAGCAGTCCTCATCCAGGATGCGATTCTCTCCTGAACCTCTTTGTCATCCCAGAATCCTACGATTACTTTTCTTTCAATTCCCATGCGGCTCACAATATGTCCGTACTCTCTGTCGCCATGAGCTGCCTGGTTTTCATTCATAAAATCCATGTCAATGGTGTCATAAGGAATCTCTCTGTTAAACTGGGTGTGAAGATGGAGTAAAGGTTTTCTGTACTCCTGAAGTCCCAGTATCCAGGATTTTGCCGGGGAGAAAGTATGCATCCAGGTAATAACACCAGCACAGTTTTCATCGGCATTAGCCTCATTGAAAGTCTGGCGGATCATAGCATTTGTCAGCAGGGTAGGTTTCCATACTACTTCAAAAGGCAATACCCCTGACTTATTCAGCCTGTCTACAATAATCTTAGAATGTTCTGCCACATGGTCCAGGCACTCCTGGCCATATAAATCCTGTGAACCTGTACAGAACCAGAATTTGTACTCTTTCATTTTTAACATAATGTTGTACCTCCCATTTCTTTTATAAAATCACAACGTACCTTGATATGATTTCAGTATATCTCCTGCTGAAAAAAAGAAAAGAAATCTGTTACTTGTTTATGGACATTTATTATCTTTTTTGTTACAGTGAACTTAACCTATCTATTCAGGGCATCCGTTTCTGCCCTTTTTGCAAAGAGCGGCAAATTTTCAGAAAGGCAGGTATCTTTTTATGCTGGCTAATTTTGAACTCAGGGAAAACAAAGGCCGGGACAGCGTATGGGCAGGAAGATATGAAAACCTCCACAATCTTCCCCACTGGCACATGGAATGTGAATTGTTGTATATAGAAAAAGGACAGGTTACAGTTTCTCTGAATAATACTGTCTATGAGCTGAAAAGAGGAAATGCTTTCTTTATTGACAGCAGAGAAATCCACTATATCAAGGGAAGTCCATCCAGTATTACAGAAATCATCATGTTTGACTCCAGAATCCTGGAAGAGATTGCTCCTGGCCACAGGCCCCAGCATCCCCAGCTCTCTCCCCATCCTTTTATAGCAGACTATTATCGAGAAATCAAAAAAGAACTCTCTCTTCAGGAACGGTATTTTGACCTGAGGGTCCGCAGCCTGCTGACCTTGCTGATGCTGGATATCTTCAGAAAGGAGCCTCTGGTCCACCGGGGAAAAAGCAGAGACAACACCTCCATGGAAAATTACAAGAATCTCCTGGGAGAGATTGAAGAAAAATGCAGCTACATCACTTTTGAGGACGCCGCTGCCTTTATGGGATTATCAAAGCCCTATTTTTCACGTTTTTTTAAGACGGTTTCCGGTATGACTTTTTCTCAGTATCTGAACATCATCCGGCTGGAAAAAGCCATCTATCTTTTAAACCACAATACCAGGCAGCTCTCTATTACTGATATTGCCTCCTGCTGCGGATTCGATACTATCCGGCATTTTAACCGGGTATTCCGGGAATTGACCGGTTTTTCTCCCAGGGAGCTTCCCGAAAACTATATACTTACCTTCCATTCTGTAAAAAGTATGGGGAAAAATTTCAATCCTACTCTCCCCAGCTCCCTGCTCCTGGAAGATTAAAAAAATATAAAAAGGGAAACAGGTATGCCTGAGCATCCTGTTTCCCTTCTCTATTGGCATCAACGGAATTCCCCGTTGGTATCCATATTCTTTTTTAGTTTGTGATAACCTGCTCTGTCTCTTTGTCGAAGATGTGGATTTTTTCCATATCCAGAGCAAATTTAACTGTATCGCCAGATCTTGCTGTTGTACGAGGATTAACTCTTGCTGTCATAGAGAATCCTTCTGTATCAAAGTACAGATAAACTTCAGCACCAAGTAATTCGTAAACAGTGATCTTTCCTTCGATTACGCTGTTCGGGAATGCCTGGATACGAGCTTCGTCATCGTATACATGCTCTGGACGAATACCCATAACAACTGTCTTTCCGTCATATCCGCCGTCAATAAGAGCTTTCTTCTTGGAAGCTGGAACATGAAGAACAGTCTTGCCAATCTGAAGCTGAACATCATCGCCTTTTACATGAACAGTTGCATCTAAGAAGTTCATCTGAGGAGATCCGATGAATCCTGCAACGAACAGGTTGCAAGGAGCGTTGTATAATGTCTGAGGTGTATCAACCTGCTGAACAACACCGTCTTTCATAACTACGATTCTTGTACCAAGAGTCATAGCTTCTGTCTGGTCATGGGTTACGTAGATGATTGTAGCGCCCAGTCTCTCATGCAGTTTGGAAATCTCAGTACGCATCTGAACACGAAGTTTTGCATCCAGGTTTGACAGAGGCTCGTCCATAAGGAATACTTTAGGCTCACGTACGATAGCACGACCCATAGCAACACGCTGTCTCTGACCACCGGAAAGAGCTTTCGGTTTACGGTCTAACAGTTTCTCCAGGTCAAGGATCTTAGCTGCTTCTTTAACCATTTTGTCAATCTGATCTTTTGGAACTTTTCTCAGTTTCAGACCAAATGCCATGTTATCATAAACTGTCATATGAGGATACAGAGCGTAGTTCTGGAATACCATTGCGATATCTCTGTCTTTTGGCTCTACATCATTTACTACTTTATCGCCAATCTTTAATGTACCGCCACTAATCTCTTCCAGTCCGGCGATCATACGAAGGGTTGTGGATTTACCACATCCTGAAGGTCCTACGAAGATGATAAATTCTTTATCTGCGATTTCAAGGTTAAAATCCTTAACTGCTTCAAATCCGTTTGGGTAAGTTTTGTTAATATGCTGCAATGATAAACTTGCCATTTTTCATTTCCTCCTAAAATAGTTATATGTCCTGCTTTTGAACTGTACTCAGTATACCCCTATCCGTCTTTTTTTTCCATAGTTCAATTCAACAAAGATTGAGGTGACTCTTAGTAAGCATGGACAAAAACCTCCGCCCCCTTGTCATTTTGACAGTTTTTTGTAATTTCTGTAAGCAATCTGCACAATCAGCTATAAAAACTGCAAAGAAGCTTTACACTTTACCTTCAGTTTTTTATAATATAGCCGAAAAAGCAAAGAAGAAAGGAAATGCTATGTTTCGCATAATGGGTACAATTTATAAAGATACACATATATTGAAAAGCCTGGTAGTCTGTGATGATACCAAGGACAGCCGGACTAAGAAGGTTTTTCATGCCCTGGATACGATCTGTCATGAATTTGATCTTGGTTCCCCCATCTGGCTGGATGCCAATATTAAAGATTTTCAGAGATTTTCCAAGGTGAGGTTTTCTCAGGACAATTTTATAGAGGTACTGGATTTTGATTATTTCCAGCTGGAAATCATAGAAGAGGACTGAGAGCAGAAATGTGCCGGGACTGTTTCCCAAAGGAATCAACACCCCGGCTTTTTCCATGCGCTCTTTAATTTTGCTTCTTTTCGGAGCGTCTTTTTAGTGGCCGCTGCAATATCCGCGATCACCCGGATTTCATAGTCATCACAGTCGCTGAGAATGGTCTGTATATCCTGTTCAAATACTGCCTTAGACTGTACAACACTGTCTGCCAGCAGACTGTCTACTGATACATGGAGAGCATTTGCAAGCTTCACAATGGTAGATAGGCTTACCTTTGTGGTACCGGTCTCAATATTGCTGAGATGGCTGGGAGACAGATTCACCTTCTCTGCAAGGCGTTCCTGGGTCATATCCAGGCTTATGCGCGCAGCTTTAATCCGCCTTCCTATAGATTTGTAGTCAATACTCATGTCTTCCTCCTTTAAATCTACACAGAGATATTTTAGCCACGGAAATAACAAATTATAATAATCCATATCCGTAAAGTACGGATGCAGATTAAGTTTTTTTCTTGAAACATTTAGATGTTTGCTATATAATACAGGCAAAATGTATATTTATGCAGCCAGTAAAAGGAGGGACAACAGATGAAAAAACAGACCATCACCATATCCGATTTAGAAAAATCCTGTAAACACCCATTTTCTGAATTGGTTGGTACTGCCTGTCGGTTTCAGAGCAAGATTTTATTGTCATGCGGCGAAACACAGATAAATGCCAAGAGCATCATGGGAGTAATGGCTTTTAACCTCTCACCGGGAACATCTATTGATATCATTGCAGAGGGCCCAGACGAAGATATGGCTGTAAAGGCTATTGAGGCCTTTCTGCTTTGTCGCTGAGCATTCTCTTTTCCATAGGAAATACGGGACTGCTGTATAAAATGTAAAATCCCTTAGGATCTTTCATTTTATACTGCAGCCCCGTATTTTTTTAGATAAGGGTGAGCGTCCCCCTGCAGAAATCTCTTCCAGGAAACCTTACACCTTTATACCGCCTTAAATTACAGTCTCTTTAACAGCTCTTCTCTTCTTTCCTCATATCCCGGTTTGCCCAGAAGAGCAAACATATTTTTCTTATAACTTTCTACTCCAGGCTGATTAAATGGATTCACTCCTGTAAGATATCCGCTGATACCACAGGCAAACTCAAAGAAATAGAATAACTGTCCCAGATAGAACTCATTCTGCTCTGGAATTTTCACCATAAGGTTCGGTGTATTTCCATCTGTATGAGCCAGAATCGTTCCATTCATAGCGCTCTTATTTACAAAATCCAGGCCCTTTCCAGCCAGATAGTTCAGGCCGTCCAGATCACTGGCCTCTTCTTTGATCACTACATCTGTCTTGGGCTCTTCAATTTCAAGAACTGTTTCGAACATGATCCTTGAGCCGTCCTGGATAAACTGTCCCAGGGAATGAAGGTCTGTAGTAAAGTCTACAGATGCAGGGTAAATACCCTTCTGGTCTTTACCTTCGCTTTCTCCATAGAGCTGTTTCCACCACTCAGCCACATAATGAAGAGTAGGTTCATAATCTGCCAGGATTTCTACAGATTTGCCTTTTTTATGAAGGATATTCCGAACTGCGGCGTAAAGCATAGCATCGTTCTCCTCATATGGAGTATTTAAAGCCAGCTCTCTTCCTGAAGCAGCGCCTTCCATAAGCTTGTCTATAGAAACACCGCTCACTGCGATAGGAAGAAGTCCTACTGCGGTAAGTACAGAGAAACGGCCTCCTACATCGTCAGGCACTACAAAGGTCTCATATCCTTCTTCGTTGGCCAGAGTCTTCAAAGCTCCCTTTGCTTTGTCAGTGGTGGCATAGATTCTCTTAGCCGCCTCTTCTTTGCCATATTTGTTTTCCATCATTTCCTTAAAGAAACGGAACGCAATAGCCGGTTCTGTAGTAGTACCGGATTTGGAGATAACGTTAATGGAAAAGTCTCTGTCCCCGACTACCTCTGCCAGTCCCTTCACATATGCGCCGCTGATATTGTTTCCTACATAATAGATTTCCGGAGTTTTCCTGTTCTCTTTGCTCAGATTGTTGTAGAAAGGATGGCTCAGAAAATCAATGGCTGCTCTGGCGCCCAGGTAGGAACCTCCGATTCCGATAACCAGAAGTACTTCTGAATCTTCCTGGATTTTCTTTGCGGCTTTTTTAATCCTGTCAAACTCTTCCTTGTCATAATCTACTGGAAGGTCTATCCAGCCCAGGAAATCATTTCCCAGTCCTGTCTTTGATACCAGAACTTCTTTCGCTGTTTCTGTCATCTTCTTCATTGCCGCTACTTCTTCTTCACGGACAACGTTTGCTGCCTTAGAGTAGTCAAATGTTACCTTATTTCCCATTTTCATCTTCTCCTTTGCGAAAAATATTTCTTTCTTTAGTTTAGCAAATCCCTATCTGTTTATCAAGTTAGAAATTCTTTAATTACATCCTTTACAATGGCCTCCTCTTCCTTATTCAGCAGATGACTGTATCTGCTGTCTGCAGCGGCAGCTTCCAGGATCCCCTGTTCCATCTGCCTGGCAGCCTTGTCACGGCTGTCTTTGGGAGCCTGGCTTTCTTTCTCCTTTTCCTTCTTTTTCTGGGTCCGGTTCTCACGAGTACCGGAATTCCGGGCATTTTCCAGGGGAATAATCTTTGCCGGCTCCCGCCACCGGTTCTCCACATAGTCCAGAAGGCTTGTCTCTATTACATCTTCCTGGTAGCCTGTACCCAGTACCAGCCGCACAGCCAGGAGAAAAACCTCTGTGCAGATTCCTGCTACCATGGAAAAAGTAAATACTGTGGTCTCCCGCCCCAGAAAAGCTATGGGCTCCAGTCCGGTCTGGGGCGGCCAGGCATATAGAATCTGCAGTCCCACAAATAAAAAAGAGAGGATGAAAGTTCCCCAGGATATATTCTTCATCTGACGGATGCTCCAGGCTCCTATCTTTCGTCCTCTCATTCTTTTTATTACATAAACCGAAGGGTTCTGTATTCTTGTGTTTTCTTTCAGAAGTTTCTGGTGTTCCAGCATAAAAGCCAGCAGCCACTTGTCCTTTTCCTCTCCAGGCTGCTTCAAATCCTTCAATACTCTTTTGTTGCTGTTATAAACTGCCAGCATACTTATAAGACAGAAAAGTCCCATAAGGCAGGCACCCCAGTAAAAAAACAGGCGCTCCATAATTCCTCCTTGATTTCGGCGGCAGACTGGCGGATATATCCCTTTTTCCAATCTCTGTCCGCTCTTTTTAGGCTTGTCCCCTGGCCGGCTGTAAGGGGAGGCCTTTGGTTTCATTATATAGCGCCTGATTCCTTTTGAAAACAAAAATCGCTCGACAAATTCTTTCCTAATCCAGCAGTCCCATCATGTTCTCTACCAGGCGAACGCTGTGGAGAATAGCCTGTTTTTCAAAGGTTGGATAGTCCATCTGGGCGCTGTCGTCAGCTTTGTCAGAGATTGCCCGGATCACCAGATAGGGAATATGGTTCAGGTAGGCAGCCTGTCCGATAGCTGCCCCTTCCATCTCTGTACAGCTTCCATCGGTAATGGAAATGATCTCTTCTTTTTTCCCTTTGTCAGCGATAAACTGGTCCCCGCTGACTACCCGTCCTTCCCAGACGCCGATTTCCGGATTTACCTGGGCGCAGACTTTAGCCGCCAGTTTCCGCAGTCCTTCATCTGCCGGAAAGGCCAGAGTATCCATTCTGGGAATCTGTCCTGCCGGATAGCCAAACTCTCTGGCATCTACATCATGCTGCATGGTATCTGTGGACAGGACAATGTCTCCAATATTGATCTCAGCCCTGAGAGAACCTGCAATTCCTGTATTGATCACAGCATCTACCTGGAAATCATCTGCCAGGATCTGGGTGCAGATACCTGCATTTACTTTACCGATACCTGAACGCACTACTACAGCTTCATGTCCCTTTAACTGTCCATGAAAAAATTCCATACCGGCTTTTTCTTTAACCGTCACCTCTGTCATCTTTTCCTTTAACATAGCCACTTCTTCTTCCATGGCTCCGATAATTCCTATGACTTTCATTGTATATACCTCTTTCTTATTTTCTTTGTGAACTGTAACCTATTTTACACTTTTTCCTCTGGTTTTTCCACAGCCGTTTTACATTTCTTTCCGCACATGCTATAATGACTTGGTCAAAAGAATGCGGGTAAGGAGGTATAAAACATGGTCTATAAAACAAAAGGGGTCTGTTCCCGTTCTATCGATATTGAGCTGGACGGCGATACCATAAAATCTGTAAAATTCAACGGAGGCTGCAACGGAAATACAAAAGGCATTGCCAGCCTGGTCCAGGGAATGAAAATTGATGATGTGATTGCCAGACTAAAGGGCACTGACTGCGGTGGAAGAGGCACTTCCTGTCCGGACCAGCTTGCCAAAGCTCTAGAACTGGCAAAAGCAGAGCAGTAATTCAGAGTCTGCTCTTTCAGCTGCACGAGATGAAAGGCTGTCCCATTAAGCCTATGTCAGGAATTAAGTATTCCGGACTCCGGCTTAATGGGGCAGCCTTTTGCGTTTATGATCTATTTACTCCTTCAGAAAATCGAAGAGATTCATCTGTTCCCCTGAGATTTCCTGTCTATGTTTCCCTGCCTTTTCTTTTAAAGCAAGTTCTTCCGGTATATCTTCCAGGAAGGGGGAAGGTTCTTTTGCATAAGTGAGAATCAGCTGGTCTTTTGCTCTTGTCATGCCTACGAAGAAAAGTCTTCTCTCCTCTTCCAGGTCTGTGGGGTAGTCTGCCTTTTCCAGCGGAAGGGTTCCTTCCTGTGTTCCGCAGAGAAATACAAGGGGAAATTCCAGACCCTTAGAGCCATGAAGCGTCATAAGGGTAACAGCCCCGGCACTGTAGTTTTTTTGAGGCCGGCGGATAAGGTCTCCTTCCTCCCCAAGAGACAGGTCACGGAGGAATTCCTCCATAGTAGAATATTGAAGGGCGGTCTGATAAAGTCTGGTCACAGCGGCATTTTTCTTCAGGTTCATGTCCTCCTGCCAGGATTTCAGGATTTTTTCCGGCTTATGTTTCTTTATCTGGGGCAGATATTTTCTCTTTGCCTCCTGGTATACACTGTCCCCCACCTCTGTGTCAGATAAGTCCCAGAGGAGTTTTAATGCAAGTTCCTTTGTCTGAGGCTCCTCTTCCTCAAGGCTTTTGAAAAAACTGACTGTTCCTCTTACTGCGGAATCCAGCAGAAAATCCCCTCTTCCCACTGTCATATAGGGAATCCCTTCCTGAGACAGACATTTTTCCAGGATTCGGAACTGCCGATGGGTCCTGCAGAGAACGGCAATATCGGAAAAGCTTCTCTGTCTCCGTTCTATCTCAGCCTGAAATCCACTCTGAACGTCCAGCATGTCCAGACCGCCGGTCTGACGGTTAATTTCTTTTGCCACAAAGATTCCTTCTGAGAAATCTGAGGCAGCTTCCACCACCCGGATTTTTTCTCCTTCTCCTCTGTAAGCCCTCAGATGTCTTGCCTCTCCTGGATTGCGGGAAATCACTGCCATAGCAGCGTCTACTACTGCTGAAACAGACCGGTAGTTTTCTTCCAGGCAGATCATTCTGGTATCAGGCCTGTCTTCTCTGAGGCGATTAAAGCACTGGGAATCTGAACCACGGAAGCCGTAAATGGCCTGGTCTGGGTCACCGATAACAAAAAGCTCCCTGCCTCCTTTTGCCCATTCTAGCATAAGGCTATACTGGACAGGGTTCACGTCCTGAAATTCATCTACCAGAAGATATGTAAATCTTTTCGTATATTCCTGGTTCTCGGAAAGCCGGTCCAGTCTCAAAGCTCTCAGGAGCAGGTCATCAAAATCAGCCAGATTTCTGTCTTTTAAAAGTTTCTGGTAATGGTTAAAAGCCTCTTCCCAGACCTGGTCATTAAATCCTCGTTCTTCCGGTGCCGATTTGTACAGGGAGGTTTCAGAAAGAAAGTCTCTTACGGATATCCTCATATTCCAGGTATCTATGGTCTCCTGAGCCAGTTCCTTTACCTGAATCTCATCTGCAAGAGTAAAGTTTTCTCCTTCTTCTTTAAGGATATCCAGACAGATGGAATGAAAGGTTCCGATCTGAATCTGTTTCATAGCTCTTTTATTTCCCAATTCCCGCTCCAGACGTTCCCTCATCTCCTGGGTAGCTTTATTTGTAAAGGTCACCGCTGTAATCTCCGATGGTTTTACTTTTCTTCTCTCTATAAGGTAAAGTATCTTTTCGATCAGAGTCTTGGTCTTTCCTGTACCTGGTCCTGCAATAACCGCAGTAACTGGCTGGATACTTTCCACTGCATCCTGCTGCCGCTCATTTAATGCAGGACGGACTTCCACACCTTTTCCAGTCACTCTGTTTTCTTCCATGGCTGAGGAACTTTTGGCCGGTTGTAACTGGTCTGGATTCTGTTCTGGTTCAGCCTGAAGAGCTGTCTTGCTCTCCTCCTGCTCCCCTTCTGTCTGGGAGAATCCTTCCAGCCCGAAGCCGTCAAAAAGGCTTATCTGGCCCTGGGTATCTTCAAGTTCACTTCCCCGGAAAAGTTTAATGGTCCCGTATTCTCCATCAAACCCGGGATGACGTTCCACCTGTCCTTCACGAAGTCTCCGGATACCTTCTCCTATAAAGTATCCTGCCTGCCTCTGGATAACTTCCACCGGCACCTTCCGCAGGATCTCAAACTCCGGCCCCAGAGTCTTTAGCATTTCTCCATAGAGCCTTTCGGTCTTGGCACTTCCTGCAGAGTGGCCTGTGGCCTGGGCGATCAGCTCAGGCAGGGGCATAAGGGATTCAAAAGCCCTGGCGTTTTCCCTGATAAAGCCTTCCGGACGGTCTGCCAGCTCTTCAACCCGGTGTTCCACTCCAATCGTCAGTTTTCTTCCACATACCGGGCAGCGGCCCTGATATTCTTTGGTCTGAGCAGGGGAAAAGCAGAGATGACATTTTCTGTGGCCGTCATAATGATATTTTCCTTCTTCCGGGAAAAACTCGATGGTTCCCTCCAGGCCTTCTCCTGTCTGAATAGCCTTCCAAAGACCTTCATAAGAAAGCTCTGTATCCATCAGATTAGCCTCCCTTCCCAGTTTTCCCGGAGAATGGGCATCTGAATTAGAAATCAACTGGTATCTGTCCAGGGCAGAAACTCTCCAGTTCATAGGCGGATCTGAAGAAAGACCGGTCTCCACTGCATGAATATAAGGGGTCAGGTCTTCAAAGCACTCTTCCACGGTATCAAATCCGGAGAAAGCCCCAAACATAGCGAAATGAGGAGTCCAGATGTGGGCTGGAACGAAGATTCCCGTCTCTGCTGTCTCCAGCATAATCTCTAAAAGATCCCGACAGTCAAGGCCCAGAATAGGCCGTCCGTCAGAATGAATGTTTCCGATTTCCTCCAGCCTGGCAGAGAGGCGGTCTGCTTCTTCCAGGCCAGGAAGTATCAGAAGGTTATGTACCTTTCGAGTCTTGTCATTCTTTTTATAAATGGAACTGATTTCCCCGGTTACCACAAATCGCGGTTCTATATTATCCGGCGTCATGCCGTCCTGAATCTGATATTCCTTTTTCAGCCTGTACAGACCGTTTCCTTCAGGTTCCAGTTTTTCTTTAAGCTCTTCTCTCCACTGAGGGTGTGTAAAATCTCCCGTTCCCACCAGATGGATTCCCTTTTTCCTGGCCCAAAGTTCCAGATGTTCCGGGTCTCCTTCCTTGCTGGTAGCCCTGGAAAACCTGGAGTGGATATGTAAATCTGATATATACATGAATATAACCTTCTTTTCTTAATATTATGATACCTGATTGCTCCGCACTATGTGCTCCCGCAATCCTCAAAACATTTATAATATTATACTCCTCCCGTCGGGATAGGGGCAAGATTCTATGACTTTGGATTGCTTTTTTTCTTGTGCAGAACTATACTATGCATAGCGTCGATGTACAAGGGGCCAAACGGTCAGAACGGCTAAATTTGCAGTTCTGCCGCGTTACTTTCAATCGGCGTACGTCCAGTACGCCTCATTCAAGTG
>ERZ1643250.380-NODE-380-length-48991-cov-31.153793_pt1 | contig 48991 bp, 55 predicted proteins | sample MGYA00579262_ERZ1643250 | MGnify/ENA primary metagenome ERZ1643250 (study PRJEB29033, sample SAMEA4952265) | chicken gut metagenome | biome: Broiler Chicken; feature: Gastrointestinal Tract; material: Caecum | place: Ireland | collected 2018 | study: Broiler...
AATTAAGGTTAGACTAATGGTTCACAACCTACCGCAAAAATATTGACACTTACCTAGCTTCCTATTGATTTGGCAATTTCTTCATAAAGTTGTAAACTGTGAAAAAAGACAAAATGGAGAAAATTATGGCTGAAAAAAAAGAAGAAAAAGAATCATGGGGTAAGTTTTTCCTAGATATCTTAATTATCTGGGGTATTTTATTTGGCGTTTATATGTTGCTCTTCCACTTCGTTTTGAGCAACGATACGGTGTCTGGTCCATCAATGCAACCAACCTTTCAAAATGGTGATCGATTGATTGCGGAACGTCATGCACAAATCAAACGTGGTGAAGTGGTCATTGTTAAAGCCCCAGATGAACCAGGTGCTTTGTACATTAAGCGTGTTATTGGTTTGCCTGGTGAAAAAATCGTCAGCAAAAATAATCAAATCTACATTAATAATAAAAAGATTGCTCAACCTTGGTTGAAACAAGGAACGAAGTTAATTGATAATGGCTCAGATACATTTTATTCTGAGACTCAGAATTTTACTATGCAGTCACTGATGCGGGCGCGGACTTACCAGCAATACTTTACTAGAGCGCAGATTAAATATGTGCAGGATACTGGGCGCATTCCGAAAGGAACATATTTCGTAATGGGTGATCACCGGAGCGTTTCTAAGGATAGCCGTTATATCGGAACCATTAAGCGTAGTAGTATCGTTGGCGTAGTTAAAGTACGTTACTGGCCGTTGAACCAATTTAAAGTTTACTAATAATGAAGATATTCCTAAGGGAATATCTTTTTTAGATAAAAAATAATTGCATGAATTGGCATAAGACTATATAATTCAAAAAAAGCAAACTTGATGGAGCAACATGTTTCATTTAAAAAACATGCCGCTCCATTTTTTATTTTGAGGAAGGTGCGAGTAATTATGGATGAGAAGCCGAGATTAAAACGTGGGCTTAAGAGTCGTCACGTAACAATGATTGCAATAGGGGGAGCCATTGGTACTGGCCTATTCTTAGGTTCTGGTTCAGCCATTCATAGTGCTGGCCCTTCAATTATTTTGTCGTACTTAATCGTAGGGATTATCACCTTTTTTATGATGCGTGCTTTAGGAGAGCTTATTTTAGCCGATCCTGATAGTCATTCATTTTTAGAATCAATCAAAAAATATTTAGGTAAGCGTGCCGAATTTGTAGCGGGCTGGATGTACTGGGCTTGCTGGCTTAGTTTAGCTATGGCTGATTTGACTGCGACAGGAATTTATTTAAGATACTGGTTTCCGTGGCTACCGCAATGGGTTGGCCCTTTAGTAATTGTGATCTTATTGATGTTGATTAACATGGTAAATGTCGGATTATTTGGTGAACTGGAAAGTTGGTTCTCAATGATTAAGGTAATGGCAATTGTAGTCTTAATCATTACCGGTGCTGTAATGTTGTTACTTCATACGCATGTAAAGGGCGGTTATGTTTCACTAACTAATTTAGTTAATCATGGTGGCTTTTTCCCAACTGGGATTTGGGGCTTTCTTTTATCATTTCAAATGGTTGTTTTTGCCTTTGTTGGGGTAGAAATTGTAGGTCAAACTGCTAGTGAAACAGCTAATCCGCAAAAGGATATTCCTAAGGCAATTAACACTTTGCCAGTTAGAATCGGCCTTTTTTATGTGGGCTCAATGTTGGCAATTATGTCTGTTTATCCATGGAATCACATTACAACTACTTCAAGTCCCTTTGTCCAGGTCTTTACCGGCATCGGTGTTACAGCGGCTGCAGGGATTTTAAATTTTGTCGTTTTGACTGCAGCTATGTCAGCGACTAATAGTGCAATCTTTTCAACTAGTCGATCACTTTATTCATTAGCACGTAACGGCCATGCACCTAAAAGACTAGGTGAATTGACCAAAAAAGCAATTCCAATGAACGCTTTGATGACCTCTTCATTAATTTTATTTGTAGTAGTTGCCTTAAACTATTTAATGCCAGCAGAAATATTCTCCGTTGTCTCAACTGTTTCAACGATTTGTTTTGTGATTGTTTGGATCATGATTATGGCAGCACATATTGTTTATCGCAAACAGAATAAACAGAATTTAGGCAGCTTTAAAATGCCGGGCTACCCAGTAACTAGCTGGCTTACGCTTGCCTTTTACATTGGTATTTTAATTTTATTATTCTTTATCAAATCAACGCAGCTGGCTTTGATTATTTCGATTTTATTTGCAATCTTTTTAGCGATCAGCTACAGTTTTGTTCGAAAAAATGATAAGGTATAGTGATTAAAGATAAATGAGAATAGATATATTTCCTAGGAAATTTTTACAGATGCTAAAGAAAGGGAGTTGGAAATGGCGAAGAAAGCACCTGAATTAAAGCGGTCGATGACAGCCGGACAGATGGAAATGATCTCACTTGGAGGAGCAATTGGTGTTGGACTATTCATGGGGGCTAGCTCAACCATTAAGTGGACCGGTCCTTCAGTACTGCTAGCTTATATTTTTGTTGGGGTTATTTTGTATATCGGGCATTAGGTGAGATGCTTTATGTTGATCCAGGTACTGGTTCTTTTGCAGACTATGCTTCAGAGCATGTGCATCCAATTGCCGGCTATTTAGCCGAATGGGCAAACGTGTTTCAATACATTGTTGTCGGAATTTCTGAGGTGGTGGCAACAACAGAGTATTTGCGCTTTTGGTGGAAAGGCACCTCTGATTGGGCTGCCGGCGTAATTATTATTTTATTTTTGCTGGTGGCTAACTTAGCTAGTGCGAAAGCTTATGCAACCTTGGAATTCTGGTTTGCCATGATCAAGGTTGTAACGATTATCTTAATGATTTTGCTTGGCTTTGCGGTAATTCTATTTGGCTTTGGTAATGGCGGTCATCCAGTAGGCTTTTCTAACTTGTGGAGTCATGGCGGCTTCTTCACTGGTGGTCTCAAGGGCTTCTTTTTCTCAATGGCCATTATTGTTGGTTCTTATGAAGGAATTGAGCTAATTGGGATTTCAGCCGGTGAAGTATCTGATCCGCATAAGGCCATTGTTAAAAGCGTGAAGTCAGTATTGTGGCGGATTTTGATCTTTTATGTTGGGGCAATTTTTGTGATTGTCACAATTTATCCATGGAATAAATTAGATAGCATTGGCTCACCGTTTGTAACGACCTTTGCAAAGGTGGGAATTACCGCGGCAGCTTCAGTAATTAACTTTGTGGTTTTGACTGCCGCTTTGTCTGGTGCTAACTCTGGAATTTATTCATCAAGTCGAATGTTGTATAAATTGGCACACGAAGGTGAAGCACCTAAGACTTTTGGTCACGTATCTAAGAGAATCGTGCCTAGTCATGCGATCATTGGAATTACCAGTGGAATTTTCGTTGGTTTTATGCTTAATGTGTTAGCCCAATTTTTGAATAAATCATTGGCTAATATCTTCGTGATTGTCTATAGTTCGTCTGTTTTGCCAGGGATGGTAGCTTGGTTTGTGATTTTACTAGCAGAGTTGCGTTTTAGAAAAAAGAACCCTGATTTGATGAAGAATCATCCGTTTAAATTGCCGCTTTATCCATATTCAAATTACTTTGCTTTGATTATGCTGGTAGTAATTGTTGTCTTCATGTTCATTAATCCGGAGACGCAAATTTCAGTAGCGGTTGGTGCAGCAGTGTTAATTGTAGCAGCATTGGTTTATGTAGTTAAGCATCGAAAAGATAAATAAAATTGAGCAGTAGGCGAGAGGCCTGCTGCTTTTTTATTGCAGTAAGATACATAAAGATACACAAAAATAATATAATAAACATAAAAGATAGAGTAATTGATGAGTTGATAAAATGAACAATCCATTTAATCCTAGTTTTGGTAGAATTCCCGCTGTTTTTTTGCATCGAGGTCAATTGATTGATGATGTGGTTAATGAAATAAATAATCCAAATAGTCCGTATAAGATTTCGATTGTTTACGGGATGCGAGGAGTAGGTAAAACTACATTTTTAACGGAAGTGAGCAAGAGAATTGTAGAAAAACCAGATTGGATAGCGGTAGATTTGGCTATGGGATCTGATTTAATGGCGGCTTTAGTTGATAATTTATATATGAAAGCAGGAAATGAATTTCAAAAAGCTTTTGAATCAATTAAAGGTGTAAATTTTTCTGCATTTGGATTACAACTTTCTGCAAATATTAGTAAACCTACTTTTTCTATTTATCAGGGAATATTAACGAATATGTTTGATAAGCTAAAGAAAAAAGGGATCAAAGTTTTGATTACTTTAGATGAAGTTAAATCAAATTCAGAGCTAAAAGCTTTTGCAGGATATTATCAATTATTAAACCGGCAAGACTATCCCGTTGCATTAATTATGACTGGTTTACCTGAAAATATTTCTGAATTACAAAATGAAGATGTAATGACTTTTTTATTACGCGGCAAAAGAATAGTTTTATCAGCCTTAAACCTAGCTCAAGTAGAAATTAGTTATAATAATGTTTTCAAAAAATCTGGATATCAAGTAACAGAAGACATTCTTAGTAAAATGGCACTAATGACAATGGGTTATTCTTATGCATTTCAATTACTAGGCTATTTAGTCTGGAATGCTGCTAAAGAAAATAAAGTGATAGACCAAAGTCTACTAGATGAGATTAAGCCAGAGTATCTGGTTGAATTAGATCAGAATACCTATACTAAGATTTTTAGTAGTTTATCTCCACAAGATAAAAAATTTGTTTTAGCTATGGCTCAGAGTTCGAAACACCGTGTTTCAATTAAAGAAATCCGTGAAAGATTAAACCGTCCAAGCAATTTTGTTGCTAACTATCGTAGACGCTTGTTAGATGATCAAGTTATCAAATCTACAAATTATGGTGAAGTGGCCTTTACTTTACCGTTTTTCAAGGAATATGTATTGCGACAGTATCGCTTTGAGCAGGGACTAGAATAAGAAATATTCAAAAATTATCGTATTCAATTCAAATCTAATATTGTACTTTTTACATAAATTTCTCTATAATATTACATACAAAAAGTAAGCAAAAGGAGGAGCATAAATGACAAAACCAATTATCGGTATCTCAGGTTCTGTAATTATTGACGATGGAGGAATTTTCCCAGGATATCATCGTAGTTATGTGAACGAAGACTATGTAGATTCAGTAGTTCAAAATGGCGGTGTGCCTTACATTATTCCATTTACTGAAAATGATGAGGTAATTCGTGAACAGCTTAATCATGTTCAAGGCTTGATCTTATCTGGTGGGCATGATGTTGATCCACGTTTTTATGGCGAAGAACCAATGCAAAAGATTGGTGCTACTTGGCCTGAACGCGATCATTTTGATATGCGCTTGTTAAAGTTAGCAGAAGAAAATGGTATTCCGGTACTCGGCATTTGTCGTGGTGCTCAAATTATTAATGTGGCTCATGGCGGTACGCTTTACCAAGATCTTTCATACAGAAAAGAACTTACTTTGAAACACATGCAAGGTCATACGCCAACTTTGCCTACTCATAGTATGGAAGTGGAAGCTGATAGTAAATTGGCTGAAATTTTGGGTAAAACTGAATTTCGCGTTAATTCTTTCCACCATCAATTAATTAAAGACGTTGCACCAGATTTAAAAGCAGTGGCAACAGCTCCTGATGGTGTGGTTGAAGGGCTAGAAAATAAAAAAGGTAATGTCATTGCCGTGCAGTGGCACCCTGAAATGTTGCATCGTAATTCCGATGTAGCGTTTATGAATAACTTATTTAAGTTTGTTGTTGATAATGCAAAGTAAGGAAGCAAATAGATGAATGAAAAAACAGGAGATAAATTAGGCTTTTGGTCAATTGTACTATTAGCAATTAATGCCATTATTGGTTCAGGTATTTTTTTAACACCTGGTAGTGTGGTACAGCAAGCCGGTAGTAAAGCTTTAGTTGTATATTTAATTGCGGCAATTTTTGCAGCGATTCTGGCCATTTCGTTTGCGGCAGCTTCAAAGTATGTCACTAAATCTGGTGCTGCCTATGCTTATTCCAAGGCCGCTTTTGGTAAAAAAATTGGCTTTTATATGGGAGTTCTGCGTTACTTCTCAGCCAGTGTAGCTTGGGGCGTAATGGCTGTTGGGGTAATTAAGTCAACTATTTCAATTTTTGGCGGAAATCCCAATAAGGCAATAAATGTCACAATTGGCTTTTTGATCTTGATGGCAATTATTACCGTGATCAACTTGTTTGGTCAAAAAGTAGTTAAGTATGTAATGAATTTAGCCACGATCGGTAAGTTGGCTGCATTGGTGTTAATTATTATTGCTGGAGTAGTTTTGTTAATTACTACTGGTGCATCAAGCAACCTAGGACAAGTAGATCAATTGACTCAGAATGGTCAGAAAATTGTGCCAACTTTAACTACAACTACCTTTGTCATGGCAATTGTTTCAGCCTTCTATGCCTTTACCGGCTTTGAATCAGTAGCTTCTGGTTCAGAAGATATGAAGAACCCTGAAAAGAACTTGCCACGAGCAATTCCATTGGCAATCTTAATTATTGCGGTTGTCTATATCGGCGTTGTAGCGGTAGCGATGGTACTTAATCCACGCGCTTTAATGACGACTAAGCAAGTTGTAGCGATTGCGGCTATTTTTAATAATGAAATCTTACGTGATGTGATCTTAGTTGGTGCCTTGGTTTCAATGTTTGGGATCAACGTAGCTTCCAGCTTTAATGCTCCACGTATTCTGGAAGCTATGGCTCGAGAGGGTCAGATGTCACAAGCTTTAACTAAGAGAACTAAGAATAACTTCCCAATTAGAACTTTCTTTATCTCTGTTGGCTTGGCAATTTTGATTCCGATGGCCTTTGAATACAATATGGTCAACTTGATTACTTTGAGCGCGATGGTTAGATTCTTAGGTTTCATCGTGGTACCTCTAGCAGTTATTCAATTTTACCGTGGTAAGGCAAAAGAAGATATCTTAAAGGCTAATAAGAGCGTTATGACTGATGTTATTGTGCCAATTTTATCTGTTGTGATTGTGATCTTCTTGTTAGTTGAATATAACTGGAAGGCACAATTTGGTGTAGTAAACGCAGCAGGGCAAGTTATCGGTGTTAACTGGTATGCCATTGCGATGATGGTCTTTGGCTTTGTATTGTTGCCACTCATTATGGCTTGGATTTCTAGAAGAGAACGGAAATAAAATCAATAGAAAAAAGATCCTACATTTTGCAGGATCTTTTTTGGTATGTAAAAAAATCTTAAAATTACAGCAACTTAATATCGTCAGCTTCACAAGCCTCAACCATATCTTCTGGCCAAATAGAAGCTTGTACTTCACCAATGTGAGCCTTACCTAACAGCAACATACAGAGACGAGATTGACCGATTCCGCCGCCGATTGAATAAGGTAATTCACCCTTCAAAAGCATTTGGTGGAATGGCAATTTTTCGCGATCTTCGCAATGTGCCTTCTTTAGTTGTTCACGTAAGCTTTCCTCACTAACACGGATACCCATTGAAGAAATTTCGAGCTTACTTTGTAAAGGTTCGTACCAGAAGACTAAGTCACCGTTTAATTGCCAATCATCGTAGTCTGGTGCACGGCCATCGTGTGGTTCACCACTACGCTTTAACTTGTCACCAATTTTCATAATAAAGACGGCTTTTTCTTCTTTAGCAATCTTATCTTCACGCTCTTCTGGAGAAAGATCAGGCCAGCGATCTTCTAATTCTTGAGTAGTAATAAATGAAACGTGATCAGCTAAGCGGTAAGTAGAGCCAGGGTAGCGTGCAGCAACCAGCTTTTCAGTTGCCTTAATTGCCTTAAAAATGTTCATCACAGTAACTTCAAGTGTGTCGGTGTTGCGTTCTTGTTTACTAATAATCTTTTCCCAGTCCCATTGGTCAACATAGATGGAGTGGAAGTTATCAAGATCTTCGTCCCGGCGGATGGCGTTCATGTTGGTGTAAAGTCCTTCATGCATTCCGAAACCATAGCGTTTCAAAGCCAATCTCTTCCATTTAGCCAATGAGTGAACTACTTCGATAGTATCTTCTTTAGGCATTGCCTTCATATCAAAAGCAACGGGGCGCTCAACGCCGTTTAAGTTGTCGTTTAAGCCGGTCTTTTTTTCAACAAACATTGGAGCTGACATTCTTTGTAAACCGAGAATTTCTGCCAATTTATCTTGGAAGGTTTCACGAATAAATACAATCGCAGCTTCAGTGTCGCGCACAGTTAATGTTGGGTGATAATCTTTAGGTAAAATAAGTGTCATAATTAAGTCCTCTTTCTAATGTACTTAGAGCAAAGAAAAAGCCCTTCGCTCCCTAAAAAAAACAGGGACGAAAGGCTTTTTTCCGCGGTATCACCCACATTGTCTATATTTTAATAGACCGACTCATGAAGCACTATCATGCTTCACCGGCGTGGTAACGTACCGGAGACGTCTCAACCTACTCTAAGGATTGTTATTTCGGTGAGCTGCTAAAAGTGTTTTTCAATAATCCAGGGTCTATTAGTTTCACACTAGCACTAATTCACTGGAAAGAATTAGATTATTTACTCGTCTTTTTCATCGCTTTTTAATTTGTTTATATGTATTTAACATTATTTTTTAGAAAAAAGCAAGCAAAAAATGTAGTAATATATTTAGGAAAGCGTTTAAGTTATAGATAATAAAAGAAATTAATTAATTTTAGAGGAATAAGAATGTTAGGATTTTCTGTTTATCTAGGACACGATTTGACGTCCGAGAATTACAATTATTTGCTGACGATGCGCAATAGTGGATTTACCTGCGTTTTTACTCAGCTAGCTGTACCTGATACTGATAGTGAGACGATTTTAAATCGGCTGGCGGACTTAACTAATTGGTGTCAAAAACTAGACTTGAAAATTATTGCAGATGTCACGGCAGATGATCTGCAAGATTTGGGTATTAATGTCAATAGTGTTGAGCAAATTAAAAGTTTGAGTCTAACTGGTCTTAGAGTAGATCATGGATTTTCTACTGATATTATTGCCAAGTTGTCCAAAGAAATGCCGATAGTTCTAAATGCCAGCATTATTACGCAACAAAATATTGATGATCTGCGTTATAGTAATGCAAATTTTGAAAAATTAACAGCAGGACATAACTTCTACCCACGTCCTGAAACAGGTCTTGATGCACACTGGATGCAAAAGAAGAATGAGTGGCTTAAGCAATATGGTTTGAAAACAGCAGCCTTTATTTCAGGAAATGGCAAATTGCGTGGACCAATTTTTGCAGGATTGCCAACGTTGGAGAAGCAGCGATATGAAAACCCATTAGCTGCGATCTTAGAATTGAAAGATTATGATTGCGATCACATTTTTGTGGGAGATCCGCAACTTACGAGGGATGCAATTGAATCGATTACTAATTATCAAAAACAGGGTGCAATTACACTGCATTTAGATACTGATATACCAGAATTGTTTGGCAATGATTGGCATAATCGTCCAGATGTGGCGCGTGACGTAATTCGCTTAAAGGAAAGCAGAAAAAAGATGTTTTTGTCAACAGAGCCGCAAGATAATATTTATGCTAGACCAACTGGCAGCGTGACGATTGATAATCATTTGTATCCGCGTTATGAAGGCGAAATCGAGATTACTAAACGCGATTTGCCATGCAATGAGAAAGTAAATGTTTTGGCCCAGGTTAAGGATTACGATTTACCGTTATTGAAATATGTAGATTCAGATACACAGATTATCTTTAGACGAGCTACTAAAGGGGCATAGCATGATAAGTATTTCCGAGGGAATACTTATTTTTTTACACAAAAAAACCGCACTTCAATGAAGTGCGGTTAACTTATCGGGAAAACAGGATTCGAACCTGCGACCCCCTGGTCCCAAACCAGGTGCTCTACCAAACTGAGCCATTTCCCGTTTTTAAGTGCGCCCTGAAGGATTTGAACCTTCAACCTTCTGATTCGTAGTCAGACACTCTATCCAGTTGCGCTAAGGGCGCATTCATCAACGACAACTAGTATAACATAATTTAAAACTCTGTCCAATCGTTTTTAAAAAATAATCAAAAAAAGTCGAGTTATTGACTACCCTACAATAACTCGACCTATATTATTCTATCGAAAAAAGATAGATAATACTATATTATCGTAATATTCTTAACAGGAAAATAATAAAAATGCAAAAATTTTATTAAAATTACTTATCACCATCAAAAATATTGTCTTTAACGATTACGTAGTCGACTAACTTAATGGAATTAAGATCGCGACCACCAGCGTATGAGATGGATGACTGCAAGTCTTCCTTCATTTCTTTTAAAGTATCCTTAATTGAGCCACGGTATGGCACTAACATTTGCTTACCTTCTACATTTTTGTAAGCACCTTTTTGAACCTCAGAGGCTGAGCCCCAGTATTGCTTGTAAGTTTTACCATTAATTTTGATTACATTACCAGGTGATTCTTCATGACCAGCCAGCATTGAACCAATCATAACCATGGTAGCGCCAAAACGAATTGACTTAGCGATATCGCCGTTATGACGAATCCCACCGTCGGCAATTAATGGCTTAGAAGCAGATTTACTGCACATTCTTAATGCGGCTAATTGCCAACCACCAGTACCAAAGCCAGTCTTCAATTTGGTAATACATGCTTTACCAGGTCCCACACCAACCTTGGGTGCGTCGGCGCCTGCATTTTCGAGTTCACGTACGGCTTCTGGCGTAGCAATATTGCCCGCTGTTAAAAATGAATCAGGTAATTTTTCCTTAATATACTTGATCATCTTAATCACGTAAACGGAGTGACCATGAGCTACATCAATAGTAATATATTCTGGTTTAAGGTTTTCCTTGACTAATTCATCAATAAAATCATATTCACTGTCTTTAATGCCAACTGAAATAGATGCAAATAATCCTTTTTGATGCATCATTTTGATGAAGGGAATTCTCTTTTCGGGTTCAAAACGATGCATTACGTAATAATAATCGTTTTGGGCTAGCCAAATAGCGAGGTTATCATCAATGACACTTTCCATATTGGCAGGAACAACCGGTATTTTAAATGTTCGGTTTCCGAACTTGACACTGGTATCTGCATCACGACGGCTTTTGATGATACCCTTATTAGGTACAAGTTGAATATCATCATAGTCAAAGGCTTCCATACTAAAGTAGTTACTCATTTTAAAACTGCTCCCTTTAATCTTGTTTGTTGACCGAGACATACTATATGGGAATAATTTGTGTTTGTCAATATGAAAATCGAACTATTAAATAATTTAAAAATAAAATAATTCGGATTTTATATTGATTATTTGTAAATTAATTGCTAGACTAGCATACGTAATATTTATAGAGATTTTTATGAGGTGAATTTTAAATGACAGCAGTCGCAGTCGTAGGAAGCCAATGGGGCGATGAAGGTAAGGGAAAGATTACTGACTTTTTGAGTAAGGATGCTGCAGTTGCAGTTCGTTCAAATGGTGGTAACAACGCAGGTCATACTATTGATATTAATGGTCAAACTTTCAAGATGCGTTTAATTCCTTCTGGTATTTTTGCAGCCAAGGACAATACAGTTATTGGTAATGGTGTCGTAATCAATCCAGAAGTAATGTTTGGCGAATTAGAAAATCTTGAAAAGAGTGGCATTGATACTAGTGGCTTGAGAATTTCTAATCGTGCCCACATCATTATGCCTTATGATATTAAGCAAGATGAATATCAAGAAGAAGCTAAGGGGGCTAACAAGATTGGTACTACTAAGAATGGTATTGGACCAACTTACATGGACAAGGCTTCAAGAATTGGAATCCGCGTTTGTGATTTGCTTGAAAAAGACACCTTTGAAGAAAAATTGCGTGCTAACCTTGAAGTAAAGAATGAATTATTTACTAAGGTTTATGGTAAGCCAGCACTTAAATTTGAAGACATTTTTGATAAATACTATGAATATGGTCAAAGAATGAAGAAGTATGTAACTGATACTTCTGTCTTAGTGAATGATGCACTTGACCAAAATAAGAAAGTTTTATTTGAAGGTGCGCAAGGTGTGATGCTTGATATTGATGAAGGTACTTATCCATTTGTAACCTCATCTAATACTATTTCTGGTGGTATTTGTTCAGGTATTGGTATAGGTGCTAATCGTCTTGATACTGTAATTGGTGTCTGCAAGGCTTACACTACTCGTGTTGGTGCCGGTCCTTTCCCAACTGAATTGCTTGATGAAGTTGGTGACCGTATTCGTGAAACTGCTCATGAATATGGTACTGTTACTGGTCGTCCACGTCGTGTTGGTTGGTTTGACTCCGTTGCATTGCGTCACTCAAAGCGTGTTGCTGGTATCAATGGCCTTAGCTTGAACTTGCTTGATGTATTTTCAGGCTTTGACAAGATCAAGATTTGTACTGCATATGAACTTGATGGTGAAAAGATTGATTATTATCCAGCAAGTTTGAAGGAATTATACAGATGTAAGCCTGTATATGAAGAACTTCCAGCTTGGGATGAAGATATTACTCAAGTTAAGACTTGGGACGCTCTTCCAGAAAATGCTAAGAAATTCTTGAACCGCGTTTCAGAGTTGGTTGGCGTTCCTTTGGTAACTGTTTCAGTTGGTCCAGATCGTGAACAAACTATTGTTTTGAAGAATCCATGGGAAATGTAATTTATGCTTGAACGTTATACTCGCCCAGAAATGGGGAAAATTTGGACAGACGAAAATAAATATGCAGCTTGGCTTGAAGTAGAAATTGCCGCAACAAAGGCTTGGGCAGAACTCGGTGAAGTGCCAGAAGCAGATGCGGAGAAGATTGCTAAGAATGCCAGCTTTACTGCAGAGCGTGTGGCTGAGCTTGAACAAGTAACCCACCATGACGTGGTTGCTTTTACTAGAACTGTGTCTGAAAGCCTTGGCCCTGAGAAAAAATGGGTGCACTTTGGTTTGACTTCAACTGATGTGGTTGATACTGCTCAAGGCTACTTACTTAAACAAGCTGATGAGATTATCAGAAAAGATCTGCACGAATTAAAAGCAACTATTGCAGAAAAGGCTAAAAAGTATAAGTACACAGTAGAAATGGGACGTACACATGGCGTTCAGGCTGAACCAACTACATTTGGTCTCAAGATTGCTCGCTGGTACGCAGAAATCAATCGTGATATTGAACGATTTGAACACGCCGCAAAAGGCGTTGAATCTGGCAAAATTTCGGGTGCTGTTGGTACTTTTGCTAATGTTCCACCTGCAGTTGAAACTAGCGTAATGAAGCAATTAGGTTTGACACAACAGCCAATTACTAGTCAAGTATTGCCTCGTGATTTGCATGCAGAATACATTGCGACATTAGCATTGATTGCTACTAGTATTGAAAATTGGGCGACAGAAATTCGTGGCTTGCAGCGCAGTGAAATTCATGAAGTTGAGGAACATTTCCGCGCTGGCCAAAAGGGATCATCTGCAATGCCACACAAACGTAACCCGATCGGATCTGAAAACCTCTGTGGAATGGCTCGAGTAATGCGTGGACATGTCGTTACAGCATACGAGGATGTAGCGTTATGGCATGAACGTGATATTTCTCATTCAAGTGCCGAACGAGTTATCTTACCTGATACGACTATTGGCGTCGACTATATGTTGCACCGCTTCAATCGAATTTTGACTAACTTAGATGTATTCCCTGAAACGATGCTTAAGAATATGGATCGTACATACGGATTAATTTACTCTCAACGAGTGTTGCTTAAGCTGATCGATGAAGCAGGTCTATCTCGTGAAAAAGCTTATGATATGGTACAGAAGCTAACTGCTAAATCATGGAATGAGCAAAAGCAGTTTAAGCCATTGGTTGAAAACAGTGAAATTATGAATTACCTATCCAAGGAAGATATTGATGATGCATTTGATTATCACTATCATTTGCGTCATGTTGATGATATCTTTAAGAAGTTAGGTCTAGATGATTAAACAAAAGAAGCGTTTGGAATTTTCCAAGCGCTTTTTTTGTAGCGTGAATTTAGCGAATTAGGTATAATTTGTCTTAGTTGCAAATTTAGTTACAAATGATATATTATATTATATACTTAAGTGAGGATAACGTGAGTAAATTAGAAAAGCTAATAATAAAGTTATATAGTCATCCAAGAACGTTTGACTTTAAAGATGCTAAAACACTATTGCATGAACTAGATTATCAACTCGATAATAAAGGAAAAACGAGTGGATCTAGAATTATTTTTAAAAAGGGCAGTGATCGGATCATTCTTCATAAACCACATCCTAGAAAAGAACTATTACCATATCAAATCAAACAAATTCAAGATAAAATCAAAGAGATGAATAAAGATGAAAAAACTAATCAATATATGAAGTATAAAGGTTATGAAGGTTCAATTGAATATACTTTGGAGGATAAGATTCTTTTTGGTAAGGTTCAGGGGATTAAGAGTCTTATTTCTTACGAAGGTAATACAATAGATGAATTGGAGAAGGATTTTCAAGGAGCCATTGATGATTATCTAATGAGCTGTAAGGAAGATGGAGTTATACCAGAGAAACCTTTTAAAGGTAATTTTAATGTGCGCATTGATCCTTCATTACATGAAAAATTGGCTAATTATGCTGCAACGAAGCACCAATCATTGAATGCTAGTGTAGAAGAAGCTATAAAAAGATTTTTGGCTTAGGTGAAAGACGCTTGGAATTTTTCAAGCGTTTTTTTGCTAGAAACAATTGTTAAAGTAACTGAATGGGTGTACTATTTTAGTATAACAATAGTTGAACGATGAAGGTGAATATTATGAATAAAAGTACTATTAAAACCGCATTTGTAACGGCACTAGTGCTAGTAGTGGGAGTAATCTGCATTTTTTCATTTCATAACTCTTTTACTGATAGATTGAATCCATTCATTTCCCAGGAAACAAGCTATGCTCAAGTAGATAAAGGCACACAGCGGTATTACAATGTGAAGGCGTATAATCCTAAGACGAAAAAGAATTTATTGTTGAAAAAGGTTGGCGGCTACGATCCATCAGGCCAATATATTTCAATTCAACACAAGGGGCAATACGTTAAATCAATCAAATACATCACTAGAAAACAATATATGCAAGCAAAAAATAGTAAAAAAGCGTTTGGAAAAATCCAAGCGCTTTTCGTATGCCGCGATATTGCTGTTATACTAGTATTATTATGCATACAGGAGAAAAATAATGAAAAAGACTTTAACTTTTGTTTTTAGATTACTAGTATTGCTATGTGGCATTGCATTAGCTGGTTTTATCGTGTGGCAGCTGTTTACTAACGCACCAATGCTTGATGTTAACGTTCAGACTAAAGGACCAGTGATTATCGTCATTTATAGTTTGGTAGCGTTAATTACCTTAGGTGCTGCTATCAGCTTCTTTACTGATAAAAATATGGGTTCAACAATCTTTTTAGGTGGCTTACTGACAGTAATTGCAATAATTTTGTGGATTCAAAATCAAGACTTGGCAGATATTTATCACTGGTATTTTATTTACGGCCTGCTTGTATCGCTACTCAGTCCATTTTTTAGAAAAGAAAACTAAAAAATTGAAAAATCTTCATTTTCTGAAAAAATTTTGCGTTTTTTTGCGTAATAAGTAATAGAGGGATAAAACTCTCAGATTTTTAGAAATGAGGATTTTTTTATGTTAGAAAATGAAATGTCACCGGCAATGGTGGATCACTTGGCCGCAGGAATTATGAAGAAGTATAATGATCAGCTTCTTTCAGCAGTACAAAGAATGCTTCCTGAACTCAATATTCAGGAAGCAAAATCACTTGATGATCCAAATAGAAATGTCTTAGATGAAAAAGCAATCGTACATGTAATTGTGCGAGACAAGAGGCGCAATAAATACGGGTTAATCATTCAAGTAGGGTCGCAAGAACCAGGAGAAAACATTCTGGAAGTTGCCAACGCTTATCAGGAAGAAATAATCTATGGCGGGCTAGGTGGCTGTCCGGAAAAAGAATTCAAAGCGACATATGTGATCTTTCTTTGCCGAATAGATCCTTTTGGCAAGGGGAAACCTCGTTATGAGTATTATGGTGGTAAATATAATAAAGAAACGCACCAAACTTCTGCAGCACCAAATGTGATCTTCATTAATATAGATGGGGATAGTAAAGGATATGCTTAGCAAATATGTGTTTAAGAGAAATGCTTTAGTGCAATTCAATTAGTCTTTGCTGCTTAATTTTATGGATTTGTTGGCAAAATTGGGTTAAAAATTTGCAATTGTGGGATGCAATAATACAAGTGAGATGCGACTGTTTTAGCATTTGGGCCAAGGCCGTCACACTTTCTGGATCAAGATAGTTAGTCGGCTCATCAAGTAATAGAATAGATTCTTGTTCAAGGTATAGCTGCTTGATTAATGCTAATTTAGCAAATTCGCCACCACTCAAATCCGTGAGTCTTGTAGTCAAATCGACAAACATATCCATTTTAACTAAAAGACGCTTAACTTCAGTTTTGCTCAAAATAGTCTCGTGAAAGAAATCTGCTACTGTGGCAGGTTTCTTTTGTTTAGTCGTATTTAAACCAATGTAGCTGGCTGGTGGCAAAGATTGCTGCTGATTAATGTAGTGTTCTAAATATTTGAGCAATGTTGTTTTACCGCAGCCATTGGGGCCGATTAATCCAATAATATCGGCTGTTTGCAAGTTTAACTGTGTATTAGATAATAAAGTCTTATTTTGGGGACTGAGTAATTGATCTATTTTGATAGAGTAATTATGTATTTTAGTCGGCCACTTTTTAAATTCAGGAAGTTTAAGTTGATGTTGATATAGGTGCTGTTTCTCTGGAAGTTTAGCCAGTTCACGTTCAGCTCGCTTAAGCCGACTATTTAATCCTTTTTGGACATGATCATGGCTTCGCGAAGGATAGCGACCAGTATTGTCTTGTGTTTTAGCAAAATGATTATAGTCAGTACTTTTTTGCTTTAAAGTAGAGACTTTTTCAGTAATTTGTTGCTTTAATATATCTCGCTTTTCGTTAAAATTGTGTACGGCTTGTTTATCTAATTGTTTTTGTTCGAGATACTGTGCGTAATTTCCTGGGTAATAAACTGCATTATTTGGCTGCAGAATAATAGTTCTCTCACATAGTTGGTTGATAAAATCCAGATCATGGCTAGCTACTAGAATTGCTCCATCATAATTCTTGAGTAAGTAGAGTAAATTCTGGATATTTGTGTCATCTAAGTAAACTGTCGGCTCGTCCAATAAGAGAAGAGAACCAGGAAGCCAAATAGTATTTTCAATTAAAGCTAATCGCTTTTCACCAGCGCTCTTTGAGTCATTAATTACAGTTTGATCATTGACTTGAGGTACATAATTAATTTCACCGTGACAAATAATCTGTCCATCATCTGGTTGGATTTGCTTACGAATTAGGTCAATTAGTGTAGATTTACCAATTCCATTAGGCCCAACTAGAGCAACACGTTCACCATTAGCAATAGAAAAATTTAGATCGGTGAATAAATTGCGCTTAGGGTAGGAAAAATCCACATGACTGACACTAAGAAGAGTTTTATTGAATTTTGTTTCTGACATAAGTAACCTGCTTTTTTGAAAAAGTCAGGACTCGTCATCCTGACTAATGACAGTTTGACAAGTTGTTTTTACGAATCCTCATAGTTACACCTTGCTTTCTATAGATTTGACTATAATTATAAAAAAATTAAAAGATAAATCAATAAAAAACGCTAAGTTGCTCAACTTAACGCAATAAATTAAAAATGAAATGCGGCAGCAGCAATCATGATAGCTGCTAGAAAACCGATGATAGTCAATTGCATTTTCTTAGTAATTACCAGATATGCAATGAATTCACGCACAAAAGCATTTAAAGTAAAATACCACTTAGTTTTGGCACCATAACCAGTACACTTGAGTCCTTGACGTTTAGCTAAAACCAGAGCGCGATACACATGGTAGGAACTAGTTACAATACAGAAGCGACTATTTGGTTTCATCAGTGCATGTGAAAATTGCAAATTCTGCTGGGTAGTTTTGGATTTATTTTCGATAATAATATCGTTTTTATTAATACCCAGTTTTTCAGCATATTCAGCCATAGCAACTGCTTCAGGAATGTCTTCACCAGGTCCTTGGCCACCAGACATGATTAACTTAGAGCCAGGATTTTTGTGATAAATTTCTATTCCCCGGGAAATTCTTGCTGCCAGAAGTGGTGTTACCTTTGTTCCCATAATGCCAGCGCCTAACACTACGATGTAGTCTAAGTGCGGCATGTGCCAATTAATTAAATTAATCCAAGAAGTTAAAGTATACATCATCATGATAGTGACTAAGTAGATGATGACTAGCCATAGAAAAATATAGGGATATTTTAACCAGCTATCATGACTAATTCGTCCCACAAGAGGATATAAAAATAGGAAGAAGATAATGGAAATCCCCATGCCCAGAGAAAGATAATTTGTCCAGCGGTTTCCTTCTTTGATAATGATTTTAATGCCATCGTAGAAAAACATAATGATCAAAGTTAATGCAAAGATAATCGTTCCAGCCATCACAGCAAATAGCGCAATCACAAATAATGGCAAAATCCAGTCTTTGTAATGTGGATCAAGGTCAGCGATATTAACCAGAATGACTACACCTAAAAATAAAAAACTAAATAAGGTGATAACTAAGCTAACTCCAGCGCGTAAGGAACGACGTTCGTGAGTAATGATCCAAATGAATCGGCCAAAGCACAGCAAGAAGATCAAAATAGTAATTAAAATGGGATAATTCATAATTTACCTCGAAAAATATTTACTAAATCAATTATAAAAGGACTAGACAAAATTTTGAAATCATTATACAATTTTTGCATAATTAGATAATTATTAAAAGAGGGTGAGAATATGAATGGCAATATTAGTGATCATATGAATAAAAGAGAATTGAAGCACTGGCTTAGCGAGCGAAAGTTTAGTCGCTGTGTATTATATTTTGAGTTAGTTTATGTAGTAGTTTTACTATTCACATTGATGTTTGACTTTAAAGTTTTTATGCATTTGATTGCATTTCAAGGGATTGCAATTCTGATTTATTATTCAATTGGTGCCTTTCTTGATCGAAGGATAGTGATTAAAAAACACGATACATTCTGGGAAACACTGACTAGTATTAGATTTACTAAAAACGTATTTCTTCGCTTATTTGAATTCTTGCTCTTTTGGGCAAATATCGGTTTAAGTATTGCTTTTGCACGTCAGCTTTGGACTGACATTTTGGCTAAGCCGCTTACCGGTAATTTTGCCAATCTCTTTGAAAATGTTTGGCTGATTGGTGATGGCCTATATGTTGTTCTACTCTTTTGTGTGGAGGTCGGTATTTTAGGTGGAAATCGTAAATTAATTCGTGCGTCTAGCGTTTTAACTGTTGTTTTATCACTGATCTTGCTTTTCATGCAGCCAAGCATGCAAGTAGCTACTGTTATTGGCTTGATTCTCAGTGGGGCAAATTTCTGGTTGAGTTTTCGTAATAAGATTTAGTGGGGAGAAGTCTTATGCAAGATCCTAATTCAAAAACATTCCAAACTATTTTCAAAAATAAACAGCGTCTGCATTTCTTTCTTTATGCAGAGCTGATCTATGTAGTAATTTTGTTATTGACGGTAATCTATGCCTTTCCAATTTTCATGCGTTTAATTGTCATCCAGTTTGCTGTGATTGCTATTATGCTAATTGGTTCTGGTCTATTGAACTGGTATGACAAGAAGACGGGCAGAGCTGTAGTAGCAAAAAAAGATCACGAGTTTTTCTTAAAAACCTTTATCGATGAAACGCCAACTCAAAAGGTGAAGTCAGTTTTTCGTACGATTAGCTTTATCACGATCTTAGCTGCATTTGTGATGGTATTTTTTGGCTGTGCTCAGATTTTTACTGATTTGAGTGTAAAAGTAAAGCCAAGTGATCTAGCAATTATTGAGAATTTGTTACTGTTAGTTGACTCATTTTATGTGCTAACTATGTTTGGCATTATGTGTGGTCTGCTTTTTGGCAAAAAGCGAATGGAACGCAATTCCAGTTTAGCAGCAGGCTTTCTTTCACTTGTTTTAATTGCCTTTCATCCAGAATCTTGGTTGCTTTTTACAATCGGCTTATTGGCTAGCGTGTCAGGTTATACGTTATATAGATTAAATCAACTTTAGAAGCATTGAACCTTTCCTTTAGCCCATGTTACAATGAAAAACATTAATCTAAAGGATGTGTGAATGTGAATCAGCGTTATAAAGGATTGACTTTAGCTGTTGTCGGTGCCTGTTTTTGGGGTGCATCGGGTACGGTGATTCAATTTTTAGCGCCAGTTTTCATAATTATATATTCTTCATTGAGAAGTAAGATGTGGCCACGAAGAATTGATGCGATTTCAATTGTGGTAGCAGTTGTAGGAACCTTCATCTTGGCTACAGGTGGCAGATTCGATCAACTTGCTTTATCACCGCTTGCTTGTTTCTGGGGCTTAATTGCGGCTTTTTCTGAAGCGATTAATACAGTATTACCTGGGAAATTATTCAAAAAGTATGGGCCGATTCCAGTAATCGGCGCAGCAATGTTGGTTGCAGGCATTGCCTTTTTACCAATTTACTTCACTCAACCAATGCCAAAACTTGCACCAGTTGATGTTTGGGTAATTGTTTATATTATTATTGGTGGAACATTGTTAGCTTATACAATGTACTTATCTAGTGTGCAGTATATTGAACCAAGTACGGTAGGGATGCTTGGAGCCTTCGAGCCACTGATTGCAACGATCCTGTCAGTTTCACTGCTTCATGCGGACTTTGGCCCAATGGACATGTTTGGTGGCTTTTTAATTATTGTTGCTACATTCATGCAGCTAATGCCTAGCAGAAACCCAATTAAGAAAAACAATGAATAAAAAATTAACGGACTAGTTCAAGCTAGCCCGTTTTTGTTATGATAGAGTATGTTAGTTTTAGAAAAGTTGGGGATTAAAAAGAATGGTTACACAAAAACAACGGCGCCTGTGGGCCTTTTTAGCTGGATTAGCTTGCGTAATGTGGGGAATATCAGGTCTATTTGCTAAGAGTCTATTTAATACTAGTCCTGACATTACACCAATGTGGCTATCACAGATTAGAATGGTAACTTCAGGCATTATTTTGTTAATTGTAGCTGGCGTATTAAAGCAAAAGCCAATCGCTACAATGAAAAATAAGCATGACGCGTGGACGATTATCGCATATGGGATTTTTGGTTTATTACCAGTCCAATTGTTTTACTTTATTGTAGTACAACAAGCTAATGCTTCGATTGCCACGATTTTACAATTTGTTGGTCCCTTTTTTGTAATGGGCTACCTAGCTGTAACGCATAAGCAAGTAATGCGGGGAATAGATGTGCTTGCTGCCATCTGTGCCTTTATTGGCGTAGTATTGCTGGCGACACATGGGCGTTTTAATCACTTTGCTTTAACGCCTAGCGTTCTATTCTGGGGTTTGCTTTCAGCTGTTGGAGTTGCGACCAATACATTAATTCCAATCAGTGTGTTGAAGCGAGTTTCTAGTTTAGTCGTTACAGGTTGGGGATTGCTGTCAGCGGGAATTTGCCTAATGATTGTGCACCCACAGATGCCGCATATTCCGAATACGCCACATGTATGGCTAGATGTGGTGGCAGTGATTGTGATTGGAACCCTGATTCCATTCCAATTAATGACTAATTCGCTGCGCTTTATCAAGGCATCAACGGCAAGTTTGCTAGATGCTTTTGAGTCTTTTTCTGCAACCGTTGGTTCAGTTATTTGCTTTGGTTTGGTGATGACCCCAATGGACTGGATTGGTTCGATTTTAGTTGTGCTGGCAGCTATGGCCTTGAATATTTCACCTAAGAAAAAGAAAGTTAAAAAAGCTCATCAATAAAGTTGAGGATGCCTAGTAGGTATCCTTATTTTTGTGGTTTAATTATTAGATGAATGAGAAAGAAAAAGGGTGAACGAGATGGTACCAGCAAAAACACGAAGATTGTGGACATTTCTAGCAGCAATGGCAGCTGTAATGTGGGGTGTGTCAGGATTATTCGCTAAAGGATTGTTTGATATTAGTCCTAAATTAACACCAATGTGGTTAACCCAAGTCAGGTTGATTATTTCAGGAGCAGTTTTATTAATTGCCTCAGGATTTTTAAAGCAAAAGCCAATAGCTACGTTGAAAAATAAGCACAATGTTTTGGTTATTATAGCCTATGGCATATTTGGATTATTGCCAGTGCAGCTATTTTATTTTATGTGTATTCAAGTGGCTAATGCTTCGATTGCGACAATCTTGCAATTTATTGGACCATTTTTTGTATTAGGATATTTAGCTATCACGCACAAGCAGGTTATGCGTAGATTGGATATCATAGCGGCGTTATGTGCTTTTTTAGGTGTGTTTTTATTGTCAACTCATGGTCAATTTAATCATTTGGCCATTACGCCAGTTGCACTATTTTGGGGCATTTTATCCGCTTTTGGTGAGGCTACTTATACTTTGATTCCGGTTAACATTGTTAAAAAGGTTTCTAGTATGGTAGTAACAGGTTGGGGGATGATTTTTGCTGGAATCAGTTTATTGATAATTGATCCGCAATTTCATGCAGTTCCCAATAAGCCTGAAGTTTGGCTGTATACTGCGGCAGTTATTGTAATTGGGACGATTATTCCGTTTCAAATTATGGCAAACGCGCTGCGGTATGTAATCCCATCAACTGTAAGTTTATTAGATGCTTTTGAGCCATTTTCTGCAACGATAGGTTCTGTAATATTCTTTAACTTAGTAATGATGCCAATGGATTGGGTTGGTTCAATCCTTGTGGTTGTGGCAGCGATGGCTTTGAATTTGACGCCGAAACAGAAGAAAAATAAGATCAAGCAAAAAACGGAGCATTAATTTGCTTCGTTTTTTAAGAGCTATTTGCGTTTCATTTTTCTAATTTTAAGGTAAGAATAAATCATTGAGATTAAGAAAATAATGTCTAGTGGAACGGGAACAATCAATAGAAACAGGGCACCTAGACCGTATTTTAATCCAATGAATAAGTTGATACCTGCGATTACTAGGAATTGGATTAGGATATCCCAATAGCCTACTTTATTCAAGTAAAATAGTTGATATTTTTTATAAAATGGTGAGTAGGCTAGTACAATTACTACGATAATTAAGATGATTGCTGTTAAAATTTTAGTGTCCATTGTTGTTCCCGTGATGTCGATAATTGTTTTGCATCTTGATATCAATATATATTCCAACTGCAGTTAATAAACTCCAGATGATTGTATATGGGATTCTGACTATTACTAAAGTGATATAGGTACTCCAATCTAGAGTAAATGGAAAAACTAGAAATATCCACGGAAGACCAATCAAAGTTACAGTAACTAATTTTCGATAAGGATAATACTTTTTATAGGTTACGCGTGCTTTGATAATTTTATAGATGCTAATTGCGGTGAATATCGCCATAATTGTAACAGCGATAAACACAATGATGCTAGTCATAGTTATTCCTTCCTAATTTTATGTTTTTCATAAAGATAGACAATTTAAGCTGAAGTTTTTATAGAGATCAACGACTGATATAGAAGTTAACTATTCAACCTTCTTTTGAAAAATTAGATTAGTAACACAAACCAAAAATACAATGATGTTATAAATCAGAAAAATGCTGACAACGAGACCAAAAGTATAGGTCTTGAACCAGAATAGAATTACGATTGCAGAAAGAATTAAGATTAGACTGATCGTAAGCCAGTTAAGCTTGTGAAATTGCAATGTAATACCTGAGGCAAAAGTGCAGATAATGGCAGTAGTTAAAGAGATAATGCCAATGGTAGATGAGTCATAGGCAATAATTTCGCGCAGTTCTGAAACGAGTGAAAGTCCTAAAATTAGCGCGATTAATATTAAAAAGTGGCGTACATAACTATCTATCTTATCCATAATAAAAAACTCCTAAATTAATGTATTAAGCATATAGAAAATTATAGTGTTTTTCAAGTTAAGCAAAATTTACAAGAAATAGCAGATTTTGTTACATTGCTTAATTTTATAGTAGTCATTTTAAAACAAGGCTGTAATATTTCTCCGGTAATATAGAAAACGTTGAAAGATAAGAAGTGTTAAGGGGAAATAAATTGAGTTTTAAACGTAGTTTAGTTAAGTTTGCCACAGTTTTGTCAGTATTTTTTACAGGAATTTCATTCATTAATGTTCCACTTCAAACACAAACTGTACAAGCAGCTAGTCAAAGCAAAACAGAAAAACGTAACGCCGTAGTTAAGCTTGCTAAAGAACAAGTTGGTAAGAGTTACGTTTATGGGGCTACTGGTCCTTCAGCCTTTGACTGCTCAGGCTTAGCTCAATACGTTTATAAAAAGGCTGCTAAAAAGACCTTACCAAGAACCACTTATGGTCAAGTTACTAAAGGTAAACGCGTATCATTAAGTCATCTTAAGAAAGGCGACTTGTTGTTCTGGGGTTCTGCCTCAGCTCCTTACCATGTTGGTATTTATGTTGGTGATGGACAATATGTTCACGCTGCAACTCCTAGTCAAGGAGTAAGAAAGCAGGCTATCAGTGCTTACTTTTACCCATCAGCAGCTAAACGTGTTTTAAATTAATTTGATGAAAAAGCCCAGTCAGAAAATTCTGACTGGGTTATTTTTTATTCTGTAACTTTTTCTGCTTCGCTAACTCGCTCTTTGTGCCAATCAAGAATCATTTTCATAATGGCATTAGCTACGTTAGTGTTCTTGAGTAATGGACCATGTGAGTATGAACCAATAAAGTTGCGGTAACGCAAGCCTTCAACGTGGTCTTGTGGGTTGTTGCCGTAACCTTCGATCATGTCTCCGAGGGGATGCAGCTTATCCTTATTGTCGAAGTAAGTTTGACCAGAGTGGTTTTCAAAAGCCTTAACCTCACCCCATTCGGTCATGTAACGGGTGTCACCGATCATTCGCTTGTCGCTCTTGAAGACAGTGTGAAGTGGCAAAATATCCAAACCTGGAATAGTTACGCCAGAATTAGTCTTGTAGTAACTACCCATTAGTTGGTAACCACCACAAATGCAGAGCATAGGTTTGTCATCGTTGATGTATTTATCAAGTGTTTCTTTGTGCCGTGGCAAATCCTTAGCTACAACGGTTTGTTCAAAGTCTTGACCACCACCGAAGAAAACAAAATCGTAGTCAAAGGCATTGAAGTCATCGCCAAGTGAAATATTATCAACTTGAGTGTCGTAGCCTTCACGCTTTAGTAAAAAGCTCAAGATTTTAACATCGCCTGAGTCACCGTAAGTATTCATTAAATCTTCGTAGAGATATGCAATTTTAATTAATTTATCGCTCATTTTATTGTCCCTTAGTTCGTTTAATTTCTTCTGTCTAGTATAGCTTAATAGCTAGAATGGGGCAAAGGATTAATATTTGAATACTGTACTTGATGAAGCTAGTATGACATCAATAATATGTACAGTATCGTTTTCGATAAAGTAGAATATAGCATATTTTTTGAAATTAACTCGTCGGTATTTTCCTGAAGGAGTTTTTCTATATCTTTCTGGAAAATAATTTAACGCTTGCATAGTTTGCTCAAGATCTTCTACATAATTTTGAGCTGTTTGGTGAGATTGAGATACTTTTAAAATAGACTGGTATATTTCTTTAAGTGCTATAGTTACGTTAGGTGTTACTTTGATTATGTATTTTGGCATAATGCTTATATTCCTAACTCCTTATTTAACTTATCAAACGCTTTGCTAATCTCAATACCTTTACCATTTCTTGCATCTTGAGCATGTTTAGCTAATCTTGCTTCAAGTTGTTCCTTGGTCATCTTGTTCATATTCATCCAATCAGGAGTGATTTCAGCTAATTTGTCCTCCCAGCTAGACTTAGCGACCTCATATTGAGCTGTAGCTTCTGCGACCATCATTGCAGTATCGTGATCGTTTCTATTTTCTCTTTTCTTTGAGGAGAGATCAAAAGGAATACTATCAGTTAATGCAATTTGACGTAAGTACATATCAATTGCAACTGACATAGGGATGCCTAGTTTGTTTAATACTTTCTCTGCGTTTTGCTTAGTTTCTTTATTAACACGGATGTTAATTGCTGCTTTTTCAGTCATAATTTTATCCTTTGTAGTTGTATGATAGTTAATAGATAGTTAATAGCTACATAATATCATATAGGGATTATTCATGCTATAGAGACGATCAATGACTCGATTCTATCATCGATGATTCCGATTGGCTCATTTTTAGGCGGGCTGATTGTAGCGCGTTTTGGTGCAGATTGGGCGATTGCACTTGAGGGAGTTGCTCAAATTTTGACAGCAGGATATTATTTTGTGATTGAGAAAAAGAAGTAAATAAATAGCAGTGGTCGACTAGATCATTGCTTTTTTTGTAAAGAAGAGCGGTCAAATGATCACCACAATGTGTCTCTAATTGAACTGTCCCATGGTTAATCATTTTTTCAACCATTTACGATTATTGCTTTTGGTAGTAATATAAGTAAAAATATAGTACAATAAGTTGTACAATATAAGGAGGGATTAGTCTATGGATGCGGTTAATTACAGTAATTTTCGTAAAAATTTAAAGCATTATTTTAAGCAAGTCAATGATGATAGTGAACCTTTGATCGTAACTAATAAAGAACCAGAGGATAATGTGGTTGTATTAGGTAAAGAAGATTATGATGCCTTGGTTGAAACATTAGAAATTCAATCTAATCAATACCTAATGGACAAGATTGAAAGAGGGCGTAAACAAGTTAGTGAAGGCACGATAAAGCAACATGAACTAATTGATCCTGAGCAGGTAACAAACTCATGATCGTAGCATGGACGGATGATGGTTGGAACGACTATGTGTATTGGTATGACGATGGTGATTATAAAAAGGTATCAAGAATAAACGATCTTGTGAAAGATATGAAAAGACATCCATTTACAGGTATTGGTAAGCCTGAGCCCTTAAAGAGAAATCTATCAGGGTTATGGTCAAGACGAATCGATTCGAAAAATCGGATCGTCTATGATTGTCATAAATCAATGATAACTATATATTCATGTAAGGATCACTATTGATAATTGGAGTTTTGCAGCAATGATTAATTTCATTGCTGCTTTTTTCATTGACTAAAAAATATAAAGTGCTGTTTTTATTAAAATTGGACAGGGGGATTGCTATGAAAATTGGAGAAGCACTACGCAAAGAAAGAATAAAATTAGGACTAACACAGGATCAAATGTGTGCTGGGATCCTTAGTCGTCCTTTTTACGCAAGGATTGAAAGTGGCAAAAATCGCATAAATGCGGAGAGCTTATTTAAAATATTGCTTGAGCATCAAGTTGATCTAGTAGAGTTTTGTGATCTTATTCAAGATGATTATATGTCAGAAGAACGAAAAGTTGAGAAGCAATTTGAATTTAAAATGAATCTAGCAGTTACTGCAAAAGATACTGAAGCTTATGGAACAAGCTTTTCTGGTGAGCTAGTAAAAAAGCATCAGGCTGGTGTTACTAGAGTAAGGTACTATGGAAATGGTAATTTTAATCTTTATTTGTCAAAATCGATGTTAAATAAGATTAGAAGTGCAAGCTACGGTGTTGCTTTCGGCATTATTTCAGGCTTAATAGGATCTGCCGCTGGTGTTCATACAATGGGACTTGCGTCTGGAGTAATTGCATTTATTGCTAAGAAACTTGTAGGCGCTATGCTAGGGCAAGTAAATCCATACAAGGTAGGTAGAGTTTATAAAATTCGTAATTGGAAATATGCAGGATGGAGATATCAATAATAACGGGAGAAGCTATGCGTGAATCATTACTAAGTCCCAAACTTTATCAAGCTCTAAAATACATTTTAGCTGTAACACTGATAATAATCTTAATCTTGCCATTACCAGCAATTAATCAGAAAAAGATCAATTACTGGCTGGTAGGATCATATTGTCTAGTCCTGGGCGACTGGCTAGCTACTTGGATGCAACATCATCATATTCATTGGGTTATTAGCATAATCATGGGATACGTAATAGCGTTCATTATTTGTGTAATACTGTATCTCTACACAGCAATGATTTAATTGAAAACAGACATAAAAACACCGAAGTTCAAAATCTGAGCTTCGGTATTTTTTCTATCTATTTTCTTCCTGTGCAGCCAAGTGATTGATCGGACCCCATTTTGAACCAACATCAATTGGGTGAGAAATTGCAGCGTAAGTAAAGTCCTTACCAATTTTTATAGCATCAATTACAGACTTTCCCTTAGCTAATTCTGCCGCAATAACTGCGGAGAGAGTATCACCTGTGCCATTCACGCGATCAGTCTTAAAGAAAGGCTTGGTAAATTCGTGAAATGCGCCATCTTCAGTCAACAAAATATCAGTTACTTCAGTCTGATTATCTGAGTCATGACGTCCCTTCATCAAGACATTTTTAGCACCCATCTCTTGTAGTTTTTTAGCGCCTGCGTGAATTTCTTCCTTATTATTTAGCTTCAAGCCAGTTAGCTTTTGTTGTTCATAAAAGTTAGGCGTAATTACATCGGCTAGCGGCAATAATCTGTCTAAGAAGGTCTGGTAGGCATCATCGTCAAGTAGGGTGGCACCGTGCTTAGTGATGATGACGGGATCAAGCACGATTTTACCCATGTCGTATTTTTCAAGATTATCGGCAACGCAATCGATAATTTCCTTGTTAGCCAGCATCCCTGTCTTAGTCGCATTAATCTTGAAGTCGTCGTTTAACACATCGAATTGCTTTTGGATAAAATCAAGCGGCATAATTTGTTGGGCAAAAATTCCTTTTGTATTACCAGCTACAGCCGCGGTCATCAGCCCCATGCCATAAACGCCCCGTGCATAGAATGAATGCAAATCTGCTGGCATTCCTGCACTACCATCACTATCGTTACCCGCAATTGTTACCGCAATTTTTTGATTTTTTTCCATTAAAATGCCCTCCTTAAAAAATCCTTATAAAAATTATACCGTATCTATTACATTAACTGCTAGAATCTGCATTAGAAAAACAGTAATATTATAAGAAAGCGCTTTTGCAGAAAAGAGAATAACTATGACAGAAAAATATATTTTAGCAATCGATGAAGGAACCACCTCTACTAGAGCAATTATTTTTGACCATGATGGACGTGAAGTTGCTTCTGCCCAAAAAGAATTTCACCAATATTTCCCAGAGCCTGGCTGGGTTGAACATGACGCTAATAAAATCTGGATGGCGGTCCAAACAACAATTGCCAATGCTTTTATTAATTCGGGCATTTGGCCTAATCAAATTGCCGCAATTGGCATTACCAACCAACGTGAAACGACCGTTGTTTGGGACAAGGATACAGGTGAGCCAATTTATCATGCAATCGTTTGGCAGTCACGGCAGACAACAGAATTAGCTGAAAAATTAAAAAAAGAAGGCTATAGTGATGAAATTCGTCAAAAAACAGGCTTAATTATTGACCCATACTTCAGTGCAACTAAGATTCGCTGGATTCTTGATCATGTACCTGGCGCGCAAGAAAAAGCTGAACAGGGAAAGTTGCTTTTTGGCACGATTGATAGTTGGCTAGTTTGGAAGTTAACTGATGGTGCTAAACACGTGACTGATTACACTAATGCGTCACGGACCATGCTGTTTAATATTCACACGCTCAAGTGGGATGACGATATTTTGCATTTGCTCAATATTCCTAAGCAAATGTTGCCTGAGGTGCGCTCGAATTCAGAGATTTATGGTGAAACAGCGTCATATATGTTCTTTGGTGGACAAGTGCCAATTGCTGGGATGGCCGGTGACCAACAGGCAGCCTTATTTGGTCAACTAGCTTTGAAACCAGGAATGGTGAAAAACACATATGGCACCGGTGCCTTTATTGTGATGAACACAGGGGACAAGCCAACAGACTCTAACAATAATCTGTTAACGACCATTGGTTATAGCATTAATGGTAAGATTACTTATGCTTTAGAAGGATCAATCTTTGTGGCTGGTAGTGCAATTCAATGGCTACGCGATTCGATGAAGTTGATTAAGCATGCGCCAGACTCTGAACAAGCAGCGCTTGAGTCGACATCAGAGAACGAGGTTTACGTTGTCCCTGCCTTCACTGGGTTAGGCGCACCATATTGGGATGCGGAGACTCGTGGTTCAATCTTCGGTGTTACACGTGGAACTACTGACAAGGATATAATTAAAGCAACTTTGCAGTCATTAGCTTATCAAACCCGTGACGTTGTTGATACGATGCAACAAGATTCAGGCATTGAAATTCCTGCTTTACGTGTTGATGGCGGTGCTAGCAACAACAATTACCTGATGCAGTTTCAGGCTGACATTTTAGGGATTGAAATTGAACGCGCTAAAACGCTGGAAACAACCAGCATGGGTGCAGCCTTTTTAGCTGGCCTTGCCGTTGGCTATTGGAAAAATATTGACGAGTTAAAGCATACCTTTACGATTGGACAGGCCTTTGAGCCGAAAATGAGTGCAGTTGAACGTGAAAAACTTTATTCAGGTTGGCAAAGAGCAATTCGTGCTGCTCGGTTATTTGCACATGACTGATAATGATATAATAAAAGTACGGTATTAACACTTTAATGAGGAAAGGCAAGGAAAAATGAAGCATGATCGAATATTAGCTTTGGATGGACCGCTGAATTTCAGAGACATCGGCGGCTACCAAAATGACAAGGGTCAACATGTAAAGTGGAACAAAATATATCGTTCTGATTCACTTAGCTCCTTGTCGAAGGAAGATCAAGAAAAGTTAGTTGAACGTCGAATTACCGTAGATGTTGATTTACGCTCTAAGTATGAACAAAATTCAGCGCCTGACAAGCTTTGGTCAAATGTCCGTTTTGTTGATGCACATATTTATTCTGAAAACCGCAAGCAAAATAAAGGCGATAACAAGTTATATCGCTTTGTCCATCATATTCCTGATATGGGTGACAATTGGCTTGGTCAAATTTACCAACAGGTTTTGCTTAATTCACATAGCCAACATGAATTTGCTAAAATTTTTGCGGAATTGATTGAATTACCTGAAGAAGATGCGCTAGTTTATCATTGTAGTGCAGGCAAAGATAGAACTGGAATGACTTCAGCACTGATCTTAACTGCATTAGGTGTTGATGATGACACCATTTCGCGTGATTATTTATTGACCAATGAATTGTATGACTTTGCTTTGGCTAAACAGTTCCCCGATGATAATGAAATTGCTAGCCTAGTTTCTAAAATGAACATTACCAAGGGAGAGGGACCGGCTATTCGTGGAATTACGGAAACTATTCGCCAAGGCTGGGGCAGTTTTGATGGATTTTTCAAAAAAGAGCTTGGCTTTAGCCAAAAAGATTTAAACCGATTCAGAAAGATGTACTTAGAATAGGAATAATATGACTACTTTATCAGATGTTGCTAAAGAAGCAAATGTATCAAAAATGACGGTATCACGAGTGATTAATCATCCTGAGCAAGTAACGCCAGAATTAAGAGCAATGGTAGAAAAAGCAATGGAGAAACTAAACTACCATCCCAATTCAATTGCACAGGCTTTAGTTAATAATCGGACTAACGTGGTAAAATTCGTCACTTTAGAAGATATTGATACCACTGAGCCATACTATATGAACTTGCTTTTTGGTTTTGCTCGTGGTTTAAATACTAAGCAGTATGCGATGCAATTAGTTACGGATCCTAATCAAATTGAAAAGGAACATGCAGATGGCTATTTAATTACCGGGGCGCGAAACAAAGATTATGAATTATTTGATAAACTCGATAAGCCTTTTGTTTTATTTGGTGAAAATCACCGCGGCTATGACTTTGTTGATTCTGATAATCAGTTAGCAGAGAAGATGGCTACTCAATATGCTTTAGACCGGTTATATAAGCACATTATCTTTATTGGAATTGATTTAAAAGAGCCATTTGAATATTCACGTGAAGCTGGTTATATCAACACTTTGCAACAACACCAGTTGATACCACAAATTTTTCGGGTTTCTAATCATAGTCATGCTGCGCAAGATGTGATTCATGAACATTTTAAGGAATTTAAAAAAGATACTTGTTTCGTCTGTGCCAGTGATCGAATTGCAGTTGGTGTTGTACGGCAATTGCAAGATGAAGGCGCTCGAATTCCGGAAGACTTTGGAGTTATTGGTTTTGATGGTGTCTTTTTAGATCAAGTTTCTAATCCAAAGCTAACGACAATTAAACAACCAATTTTTGAAATGGGTGAAATGTTAGCTAAAATGCTACTGCAAAAGATTGCCCAATCAGGTTCACCTCAAGGTGAAGTAATGCTTAAACCTAAGCTAATTCGGCGCCAATCAACTAGATAAATCGAAAAAATAACGAGCACGTCTGATAACTAAGAGGTGCTTTTTTACTGCCTTTAAAATTGTTTCCTATTATGAGTGAAAGCGCTATACTGGAAACAAGAGGCAATTTATTGAGAGATAAAATATGAATAGAGGTCACGATTATGAAAAAAGTTTTGGCAATAAATTCTGGTAGTTCATCATTTAAATATAAGCTTTTTTCATTTCCAGACGAAAAAGTTATTGCTTCAGGGATGGCTGATCGTGTAGGAATGGACAATGCTGTTTTTAAAATAAAGTTGAACGACGACAAAGAATATATTAAAAATACTTCAATTCCAGACCAAGAAGCAGCTGTAAGCTTGTTAATTGAAAATTTAAAGAAGTTTCATGTTTTAAAGAACTTAGACGAATTATTTGGAGTTGGACACCGAGTGGTTAACGGGGGCGAAGTCTTTAAAGATTCCGTCTTAATTGATAAGCAAAAGCTGCAACAAATTTTTGATTTAGGTGAATTAGCCCCTTTGCATAATGTGCCAGAAGCAATGGGGATTAAGGCTTTTATGAAGATTGTTCCAGATGTGCCACAAGTGGCAGTATTTGATACGTCATATCATACTAGTCTTGATCAAGTTAATTATCTTTATCCAATTCCATATAAGTATTATGAAAAATATGGTATTCGTAAGTATGGTGCTCACGGCATTTCTGTTAGCTATGTTGCTCCAAGAGCAGCGCGCATGATGGGCAAGAACCCATATACAGTAAAATTGATTGTTTGTCACTTAGGTTCTGGTTCTTCAGTTACTGCGGTTAAAAATGGCAAGTCACTTGATACTTCAATGGGCTTTAGTCCTGTGACTGGGGTAGCAATGGGAACACGTAGCGGCGACTTTGATCCATCAGCCCTTGAATATATTATGCAAAAGACCGGCATGACGATTGAAAAAGCCGTTGATATGTTAAACCATAAGTCGGGGATGCTCGGTGTATCAGGCGTTTCCTCTGATATGCGGGATCTGTTAGCAAGTAAAAATAAGCATGCATGGCTGGCAAGAAAGATTTTTGTTAACCGCGTTGTCCGTTATGTTGGTGCATATGCGGCAGAACTTGACGGTATCGATGGTATTGTCTTTACTGCTGGGATTGGTGAACATGATCCCGGCGTTCGGGCCGGCGTAATGTCATCATTGCGTTACTTAGGCTTGGAGCCTGATTATAAGGCAAATGATACTGATGGTGAAAAGTTTATTTCTAAGCCAGATTCTAAGGTAAAGGCCATGATTGTGCCAACCAACGAAGAATTGATGATTGCCCGTGAGGTTGTAAGGTTGGCAAAGTAGATGACAGATAATATTAAATTAGTAGGTGGCAGTTTAAGCGTTGAGCAGTTAAATGCTATTTTTGAGACTATTCCCCAAGAAATGGATGTCTTAGATGAAAATGACGTGGTTGTTTGGTCATCGATGAATAAACATCGTTTGTTTAAGCGAACTGAAAAAGATATCGGCAAAACTGTCTTTGAAGTTCATCCCGGTCACAGTCAAGGTCATGTTAAGGCAGTTTTAAAGCAGATGCACGAAGGCAAACGTGGTAAATTGTCGATTATGATTCATAAAGATGGGATTCCGGTGAACATTGCCTTTTATAGTTTGCATAATGATCAAGGAAAATATCTTGGCTGTATTGAGGTAACGCAGCCAGTGGCTGATTTGCAGGAGAAAGGCAGCAAGTGGCGGAATGTTTGGAACATGATATTTAAAAAGAAGTAAGCAAAGAGCACAATTCAAATTTGAGTTGTGCTTTTTTGATACCGCTAACAATAAATATGATGTTGAAAACGGTTTCTCATTTCCCTTAAACTATGCGTGGAGGAAATTAATTATGGCACATTGGTACGATCACGCAATTATATATCAAATTTATCCTAAGTCTTTTCAAGATAGCAATGGCGATGGCGTTGGTGACCTTAATGGTATTCGCAAACGCATCCCTTATTTGAAAAATTTAGGAGTTAACGCCGTCTGGCTTAATCCTGTGTTTGTTTCACCACAGGTGGACAATGGCTACGACGTTTCAAACTACTTCGCAATCGATCCTCATATGGGGACCATGGAAGATATGGAAAACTTAATCAAGGATTTGCATAAGGCAGGGATCCACCTCATCATGGATTTTGTCTTGAATCATACATCTGATCAACATCCTTGGTTCCAAGATGCCATCAAGAACCCCGATAGCCTTTATCGAGACTACTATATTTTCGCTGGTCATGATGGCAAGCGACCTAATAACTGGGGTTCATTCTTTGGTGGCAGTGTATGGGAGCCAGATCCAGCAGGCACAGGTCAATCTTACTTTCACTTGTTTGATAAACGGATGCCTGATTTGAATTGGAAAAATCCCGAAGTTCGGCATGCTATGTTGGAAGTGGCAGAGTATTGGCTGAAAAAAGGGATTGATGGTTTGCGTTTAGACGCTTTTATCCATATTGGCAAGGCAGATTTGCGACAAAATTATCCAACTGGAGATAGGGACGTGAACAAGCCAATTGTTGCGGAACCATTTTTCGCTAACTTACCACAGGTGCAGGAATGGATGCGGCCTTTCTGTGAGCAGATTAAGCAGGATTATCCAGATACGCTTTTATTAGGTGAAGCTGCAAGTGCTAGTGTCAATCTAGCTGTTGATTACACGACTAAGCGTAATCATCTAATGGATAGTGTAATTACCTTCCGGTACTTTACCGATGATGATTCTAATTGTGATCAGCGTTTTTCAAAGCAATATCAGCCTAAAAAGTTAGACTTGACGGCCTTTAAACAAAATCAAGTGGTTTGGCAACAAACATTAGTAGGCGTATCGCAGCCTACTCTTTATTGGAATAATCATGATATGGCCCGTTTGGCTACACGCGTAGCTAGAACACAGACTCAGGCTAAGAGCTTGGCGATGTTGATGTATTTGCAACGCGGAATTCCAGTAATTTATTACGGTGAAGAATTAGGGTTAAAGAATCTACATTTCACTAGTGCAGATCAATTCGAAGATCAAACTGTAGCGCCATGGTTAAAGGATGCAGAAAAAGTTTTGAGCAAAGATGCGGCCTTAGCTATGGTTAGTGAAACACATAAATTGCCGGCCCGTGGTCCAATGCCGTGGGATGCAACTGAGAACCATGGTTTTAGTGAAGTTAAACCATGGATAACAGGTATTAAACAGGATGATGCTTGCGTAGCTAACGAGATTAACGATACCACCAGCATGTTTAATTTTTACAAAGAACTGCTGGAACTCAAAAAAGAAGCCTTATTCCAGACTGGAACGTATTATATGATTTCAACGGATAAGAATAGCTATGTTTATCAACGTGATTTACATGATGAAAGTGCCATTGTAGCTGTTTCATTGAGTGATCAAAAGACAACTGTTGAAATACCGGCCGGTTATACTGTTGCAACACTAAAAGCGGGAGAATATCAATTAACTAATGAAAAATTAACTTTGATGCCTTATGCAGGTGTTGTGTTGAAAAAGGAGAATTAATATATGCAATTAGCAGCTTTAAGACACCGAACTGAAAGTGAAGATAGTTTTGTAGTTGATCCAAGTCATGTTCGCGTGCGTTTTCACAGTGCTAAAAATGACGTTAAAAAAGTAATTGTTCACTACTGCGATAATTATTTGCCACTTGAACAGGCTAAAACATGTGAGATGGAAAAAATTGGCGTAGGGCAGTGTGAAGATCATTGGGGCATTACGCTTGAAGCACCATATCATCGCTTGAAGTATACCTTTGAAGTAATTGGCAGTGATGGCACTAGTGTAGTTGTCGGTGATCGTGCAATTAGCGGTGATGTAGACAAGGCCATTATGGAAGATGGTTCTTATTTCAAAGTGCCATATTGCCATGAAATTGATATGGTGAAAACGCCAGAATGGGTTAAACATACTGTTTGGTACCAAATCTTTCCAGAACGTTTTGCAAACGGTGATAAGTCTAATGATCCCCAAGGGGTTAAAGCGTGGAATCCGGAGGATCATCCTGGCCGCGAAGACTTCTATGGTGGTGACCTGCAAGGCGTGCTTGACCATCTAGATTACTTGAAGAAACTAGGTGTTAATGGCCTTTATTTCTGTCCTATTTTTAAAGCCAGTTCTAACCATAAATATGATACGATTGACTATTTGCAAGTTGATCCGGCATTCGGCGACAAGGATTTATTTGCGAAAGTTGTTAATGAAGCTCATGCCCGCGGAATGAAGGTCATGCTGGACGCGGTTTTCAACCACCTGGGTGATCAATCAATGCAATGGCAAGATGTTGTTAAAAATGGTCCAAGTTCTCGTTTTGCTAGTTGGTTCCACATTAATGAATATCCAGTTGAACCTTACCGCGATCCATTAAAGGGTGAGGGTAGTCCTAAGTTCGATACTTTTGCCTTTGAAAAGCATATGCCAAAGTTGAATACAGCTAATCCAGAAGTACAGGATTTCTTGTTAGAGATTGCTACTTACTGGGTAAAATATTTTGATATTGATGCTTGGCGACTAGATGTGGCTAACGAAGTTGATCACCACTTCTGGAAGAAATTCCACAAGGCTGTTACTGATATCAAGTCAGACTTTTATATTGTAGGTGAAGTTTGGCACTCAGCTCGTCCATGGCTTAACGGTGATGAGTTTACTGGCGTAATGAATTATCCATATACATTGCAGATTGAAGATCACTTTTTCAAGCATAAGCTGTCAGCACAAGAATTAACTAGTCGTTTGACAGACCAGTTGATGAAATATCGCGATGCTACTAATGCAGCCATGATGAACATGCTTGATTCACACGATACAGCCCGAATTTTGACAGTAGCTAATGGAGACCAAGATTTGGCTTTGCAAGCCTTAGCTTTTGAATTTATGCAAAAGGGTAGTCCATGCATTTATTATGGAACTGAAATGGGTATGACTGGTGGCAACGATCCTGATTGTCGTAAACCAATGGATTGGGCAAAAGAAGACGGCCCGGTTTGGCAACGAGTTCATCAATTGATTGACTTTCGTTTGCAACATGATGAAACTTTCGGTAAAGGTCGAATTAAGTTACACGTAACAGAGAATGGGTTAATTGAGGTCGATCGTGAGGGGAATGAAAGCATTAAAGCATACTTTAACACGACCGATCATCCAGTAGAGATCAATTGTGAGAACACGTTTAGTCAAGATTATGAGAATAATCAATTGGCACCAAAAGGCTTTGTAGTGAGTGTTCATTAAAAGTTACTTTTAATAAGCAAAAAAAGAAGGCAGATTAAGATCTACCTTCTTTTTCTATTAACTAATCCTGATAACGGTAACAGCAGATTTAATATTGTAAACCGCTTTCAACTAAAGGATAATGAAAGCGTAAACAAGAGAGAACCTCGAATATTACGGGAGATAGAATATATGAAACGAATTTTTGAAATTGATCCTTGGAAGGTCGTTACCCATAAGTTCGAACCAAAAGATAAAAGATTGCAAGAAAGTATGACTGCAATCGGCAACGATTACATGGGTATGAGAGGAAACTTTGAAGAAGGCTATTCAGGTGACAGCTTACAAGGTACTTACCTTGCTGGTGTTTGGTTCCCTGATAAGACGCGTGTTGGTTGGTGGAAGAACGGATATCCAAAGTACTTTGGTAAGGTTCCTAACTCACCAAGTTTCATCAACATGGGAATTACGATTAATGGTGAAAAACTTGACTTAGCTAAAGTTAAGTTTAGTGATTTCTACTTAGCACTTGATATGCACCAAGGTCTTCTGACTAGAAGTTTTACTTATGAAGGTAAGGATACTAAGGTTAAATTCGAATTCGAAAGGTTTTTACATATTACCTTAAAAGAAGCAGCTTTAATTAAAGTTAAGGCTACCGTTTTAAGTGGTAAAGCTAAGATCGACTTTGATGCAGCACTTGATGGAACTGTTGTTAACGAAGACAGTAACTACGATGCAAAATTCTGGATGCCTTTAGGTGAAAATGCTGAAGCAAGAACTATTAAGGTTGAAACTAAGGCTAACCCATACAAGGTTCCACAATTTACAGTCCTCCTTAAGCAAAGTCTTCGTCATAATGGTGAAGTAGTTAAGGGTGATGTTTCAACTGAAGCAGCCCAACTTCATGAAAAGCTTTCAGTTGAGTTAAATGAAGGCGAAAGCTACGATCTTGAAAAAGATGTCATTGTTGTTACTAGTCGTGACGTCAAACCAGATGATCAAGATGCTAAGGCAGCTGAATTGATGACCAAGCTTCAAGCTAAGAGTTTTGAAGAAAACTTAGCTGATCATGAAGCCGTTTGGCAAAAGCGCTGGGACAAATCAGATGTTGTAATTGCTGGTGATGATGCCGCTCAACAAGGTATCCGCTTTAACATTTGTCAATTATTCATGACTTATTACGGTGAAGATGAACGTCTTAACGTTGGTCCTAAAGGTTTTACCGGTGAAAAATACGGTGGTGCTACTTACTGGGATACTGAAGCCTACATTGTTCCAATGTACTTATGTGTTACTGATCCTAGTGTTACTCGGGCACTTTTACAATACCGTCACGATCAATTGCCAGGCGCATACCATAACGCTAAAGAACAAGGCTTACCAGGTGCATTGTTCCCAATGGTTACCTTCAACGGGATTGAATGTCACAATGAATGGGAAATCACCTTTGAAGAAATTCACAGAAATGCGGACATTCCCCACGCAATCGCTATGTACACTGATTACACTGGCGACGACAGCTACGTTAAGAACGAAGGTATGGACGTTTTAGTTGGTACCGCAAGATTCTGGGCAGCTAGAGTTCACTGGTCAAAGTGGCGTAACAAGTACGTAATGCACGGTGTAACGGGTCCTAATGAATACGAAAACAACGTAAACAACAACTGGTTCACCAACACCATGGCAAGATGGCTTCTCAAATACACTTTGGAACGTTTGCCACTTGCTACTAAGGAAGCTCAAGAAAGAGTTCGCGTAACTGACGAAGAAAAGGCTAAATGGCAAGACATCGTAGATAACATGTACTTACCAGAAGACAAGGAACGAGGCATCTTCTTACAACAAGATGACTTCCTAGACAAGGATATTCGTCCAGTTAGCGAAATCGAAGATCAACGTCCAATTAACCAACACTGGTCATGGGACAAGATCTTGAGATCACCATTCATCAAGCAAGCCGATGTTTTACAAGGTATCTACTTCTTGAACGATGAATACACTATGGAACAAAAGGAAAAGAACTTCGACTTCTACGAACCATTAACAGTTCACGAAAGTTCACTTTCACCATGTATTCACTCAATCTTAGCTGCTGAACTTGGCAAGCAAAAGAAGGCTGTTGAGCTTTACCAAAGAACTGCTCGTCTTGACCTTGATAACTACAACAACGACACCGTTGATGGTTTGCACATCACTTCAATGAGTGGTTCATGGCTTACAATTGTTCAAGGTTTCGCAGGCATGCGTTACGATCACAACCAATTGAAGTTTAACCCATTTGTTCCTGAAGGTTGGGATCACTACAGCTTCAAGATCAACTACCGTGGTCGCTTGATCGAAGTTTATGTTGATCATGAAGGAACTAAGCTTACTTTGCTTAAGGGTGAAGATATTGATGTATTAGTTCACGATAAGAAAGTTACTCTTAAAGAAGGTGAAACTACAAATGCTTAAAGGATTGTTATTCGATTTAGATGGTGTTTTAACTAACTCAGCTAAGTTTCACCTTACAGCTTGGAACAATTTAGCTAAGGAATTAGGCATTACCTTAACAGATGCTCAACTTGATAGCTTGCGTGGTATTTCAAGAATGGATTCACTTAACCTGATCTTGAAGTACGGTGGTCAAGAAGACAAATACACCGAAGCAGAAAAAGAAAAGTTCGCAGCTGAAAAGAACGCTAAATTTGTTGAACAAGTAGAAACAATGACGCCAAAGGACATTTTGCCTGGGATCCCTGAGTTATTGGCAGATGCTAAGAAGCAAAACTTAAAGATGGTAATTGCTTCTGCTTCAAAGAATGCACCAAAGATTTTAACTAGATTGGGTATCATGGATGAATTTGATGGCATTGTTGATCCAGCAACGCTTCATCATGGTAAGCCAGATCCTGAAATTTACATCAAAGCGCAAGAAATTGCAGGGTTAAAGGCTGATGAAGTAATCAGTTTTGAAGATGCCAAAGCTGGGGTCGAAGCAATCAAGGCCGCAGGTCAATTTGCCGTAGGAATTGGTGATAAGGAGCTTTTGAAAGAAGCCGATTACATCGTTCCAACAACTGCAGAGTTGAAATTGAGTGAAATTGAAAAAGTTTTTAATGAAAAATAATTAAAGAGAGTAGGGGAAACAATGGTTGAGGTTGATTTAAACCATATTTACAAAAAATATGCAGGTAACGACAGATATTCTGTTAACGACTTTGACTTACATATCAAGGATAAGGAATTCATCGTTTTCGTTGGTCCATCTGGCTGTGGTAAGTCAACTACTTTGAGAATGGTTGCTGGTTTGGAAGACATCAGTAAGGGTACTTTGGAAATCGATCATAAAGTAATGAATGATGTTGCTCCAAAGGATAGACACATCGCGATGGTTTTCCAGAACTACGCTTTGTATCCACACATGACCATTTATGACAACATGGCCTTCGGTTTAAAGTTGCGTCACACGCCTAAAGATGAAATTGATCAAAAGGTTAAAAAAGCAGCTAAGATGTTAGGCCTTGAAGAGTACTTGGATAAGAAGCCAGGTGCTTTGTCCGGTGGTCAAAGACAGCGTGTTGCATTAGGACGGGCAATCGTTCGTGCGGCACCTATCTTCTTGATGGATGAACCTTTATCAAACTTGGATGCTAAATTGCGTGTGGTAATGCGTACTGAAATTGCTAAGCTTCACCAAGACTTGGGTACTACAACTATTTATGTTACCCACGATCAGACTGAAGCGATGACTTTGGCTGATAGAGTTGTTGTAATGTCTGTTGGTAGAGTTGAACAAATCGGCTCACCACTTGAAGTTTACAACAAGCCAGTTAACATGTTCGTTGCCGGATTTATTGGTTCCCCACAAATGAATTTCTTCAATGTTCACTACAAGGACGGTCGAATTTCTGATGGCAAAGGCTTGAATATTGGTATTCCTGAAGGTAAGGCAAAACTGCTGGAAGAAAAGGGCTACAACGATAAAGACTTGGTCTTCGGTATTCGTCCAGAAGATATTCACTCAGAAGAAGCATTTATGGAAACATGGCCAGATTCAGTAATTGAATCAAAGGTTGTTGTTTCAGAGCTTCTAGGTGCAACTATTCAGCTTCACCAAGAAGTTGATGGTACTGAATTTACTGCTATTGTAAATTCACGTGATTATCACAAGCCAGGTGACAAGGTTAAGATGGGCTTTGATGTTAACAAAGCTCACTTCTTTGATAAAGATTCCACCAAGGCGATTGTTAACTAATCTGGTACTGAAAACGCAGTACAGATAATTATTAATTAAGCTTACAACCATATGTAGCAGAAGCTACTGTTGTTAAGAATTGTTTATTGTTTTGATTTTTTAGGAGGAAAAAGTCATGAAGATTTGGAAGAAAATGGCTTTAGGTAGTACTGCTGTTCTTGCTGCATTATCATTAGCAGCATGTTCAAACGGCTCAAGTAATTCATCATCAAGTAGCAGTAATTCAAACAAGAAGGCTAACTTGACTCTTTGGGTGGATACTGAACAAGTTCCTTACTACAAGCAAATTGCTAAGGACTTTACTAAGAAGAACAAGAATATTAAGGTTCGTGTAGTTCAAAGTCCTAACGGTTCAGCTAACGCTAAGACAGACGTTGGTAAGGACCCATCAAAGGCTGCTGATGTCTTTGAAGTTCCTAACGATCAATTAGGTCAAATGGCTGAAGCTGGTTACATTAACCCACTTTCACCATCAGCAACTAAGGATATCCAAGACAACTATGTCGATGTTGCTTCAAAGGGTGTAACTTGGAAGGGCAAGGTTTACGCATTCCCATACGCACAACAAGCTCAAACCATTTACTACAACAAGTCTAAGTTATCAGCTAACGACGTTAAGGACTGGAAGACTTTAACTTCAAAGGGTGTTGTAGCTACCGACTTTACTAACGCTTACGTAATGTGGCCAGTAATGTTCTCAGCAGGTACTACACTTTACGGTAAGAATGGTGAAGACCTTAAGGGCTCAACTTTCAACTCACAAAACGGTATTAATGCTTTGAAGTGGTACGCAGCTCAAAAGAAGAACAAGGGCGTAATGCAAACTTCAAACGCTTTGAACCAATTGAAGAAGGGTAACGCACAAGCTATTTTGGACGGTCCTTGGAACGCTGCTAATATCAAGAAGATCTTGGGTAAGAACTTCGCAGTTGCTAAGTATCCTAAGATTGAAGTTGGTGGTAAGAGCGTACAAATGGAAGCATTCCTTGGTATTGAAGGCTTCGCAGTTAATGCTAACACCAAGAATGCTAAGGCTGCTTCAGATTTAGCTGCTTACATTACTAACAAGAAGTCACAATTAATTGCTCATAAGAACGCTGGTCAAATTCCAGTATTGAAGAGCGCTGTCAACTCAAGTGCTGTTAAGAGTGACCCGGTTGCTGAAGCTGTAATCGAAATGGCTAAGCCAGGTAACTCAGTATTGCAACCTAAGCTTCCACAAATGGCCGCATTCTGGAATGGTGCAGCTCCACTTATCAGTGGTACTTACGACGGCAAGATTAAGCCAGCACAATACAAGCCACAACTTGCTAAGCTCGCTAAGAACATTGAAAAGAAATAATTTGCTAAAAGCATAAGCAAAGGTTGGGCTAAATAAAAATTGTCCAGCCTTTTTGCCTAAGAAGGGGAGAAGTTATGTTTCTAAAGAAAAAGCATGTAGCTCCTAAAGCAACATATCGCGAGGTTTGGTCAAAAGGTGACATTGCTACCAAGTTATCATTCTTCTTAATGGGTAGTAACGCCTTGGCAAACAAACAATGGGTAAAAGGTATTTCATTCTTACTTTCAGAAATTATCTTTATTGTTTGGTTTATCCTCAGTGGTATCCCTACTTTAAATTCATTAGCTACATTAGGTACTATTAAAACCAAAAAAGTTGTTTATGATGCCGCACAAGGCGTTTATGTAACCAAGCAACCATCAAACTCAGTTTTGATTTTGTTATTCGGTGTATTGGCCTTGATCTTATGTGTAGCAATCATTTATCTATACATTGTCAACTTACGCTCAACTAGACATAATTATATTTTGAAGCGTGATGGGGACCATATTCCAACTAACGTTGAAGAACTTAAGAGTTTGCTTGATACTCGGTTACACGCAACCTTGATGGTTATTCCATTATTGGGTATCTTGTTCTTTACGATTTTGCCAACGATCTTCATGATTTCAATGGCCTTTACCAACTATGATCGTCAACACCCAATCGCTTTCTCGTGGACAGGTTTCCAAGCATTTGGAAATGTTTTGAGTGGTGACTTAGCTGGTACTTTCTTCCCAGTCTTAGGCTGGACTTTGATCTGGGCTGTAGCAGCTACTGCTACGACTTTCTTCTTTGGTGTTTTGCTTGCTCTTTTGATTGAATCAAAAGGAATCAAGCACAAGGGATTCTGGAGAACAATCTTTGTTATCATTTGGGCTGTACCACAATTCGTTTCACTTTTGATGATGGCGCAGTTCTTGGACTACCAAGGTGCTTTGAACAATATCTTGATGAACTTGCATTGGATTAGTTCACCAATTCACTTTATTGATAACCAAGCTTCACCTTTAGTTGCAAGAATTACCGTTATTCTTGTTAACATGTGGATCGGTATTCCAGTTTCTATGTTGGTTTCAACAGCGATTATTCAAAACTTGCCACAAGATCAAATTGAAGCTGCTAAGATTGATGGTGCTAATGCTGCACAAATTTTCCGTTCAATCACTTTTCCACAAATTTTATTTGTGATGGCACCTTCACTTATCCAACAATTTATTGGTAACATCAACAACTTCAATGTTATCTTCTTGCTGACAGGTGGTGCACCAATGAACAGTAAGTATAACGGTGCTGGATCGACTGACTTGTTGGTAACGTGGTTATATAACTTGACCTTCGGTCAGGAACAGCGTTATAACGCCAGTGCCGTATTGGGTATCTTAATCTTCATTATTAGTGCAACTGTTTCGTTAATCGCATATCGTCGTACTAATGCATTTAAGGAGGGCTAGACATGAAGTCATATTCAAATCAAAGACGGCTCTCATTAATCTTTCGGTATATTCTGTTAATTGTTTTAGCGATTCTATGGATTTTACCGATTGTCTGGATCGTCTTAGCAAGTTTTTCATTCAATGATACTGGATTCGTTTCGACCTTCTGGCCGGAAAAATTCACATTGCAGAACTATATTGGGATTTTTACTAATCCACAATATCCATTTGGTAACTGGATCATTAATACTTTAGTTATTTCATTGCTTTCAATGGTAATTTCAACTTTCTTAACTATTTCAGTTGCCTACGTTCTGTCACGACTTCGCTTTGCATTTAGAAAGCCATTCTTACAGATCGCATTGGTATTAGGGATGTTCCCAGGCTTCATGTCAATGATTGCTTTGTACTACATCTTGAAGGGTCTTAACATGTTAAACCTCTTCGGATTGTTACTAGTTTATGTTGGTGGTGCCGGTTTGGGCTTCTACGTTGCTAAAGGATTCTTTGATACTATTCCTCGGTCAATCGACGAAGCTGCCGAAATCGACGGTGCTACTAAGTGGCAAGTATTTTTACATATTGGTTTGCCACTTTCAAAGCCAATGATTGTTTATACTGCTTTGACCGCCTTCATCGCTCCATGGACAGACTTCATTTTCTCAGGTATTATTCTTTCAACTTCAGGAAATGCTAAGACTTATACAGTTGCTTATGGTTTGTACAACATGGTGCACACAGCTAAAGGTAACGCGACTGCATACTTCGCTCAATTCGTTGCAGGGTGTGTAATCATCGCTATCCCTATTACTATCTTGTTCGTCTTCATGCAGAAGTTCTACGTTAACGGAATTACTGCAGGTGCCGACAAGGGTTAATGCAAATATTGCTTATGCTAAAAAACGCTTTGCTTTCGGGCAAGGCGTTTTTGCATGGAGAGAAAATTAAAAAGATAGTATAGTTGAAGTTAAATTGGAGGGATGAAAGATGACTATCGGTGAAGCCTTGAAACAAGAAAGAATACACTTAGGACTAACGCAAGATGAAATGATTCAAGGAATAATTCATAAAAGCCATTATTCTAAAATTGAACGAGGAATAGAAGGAATTTCTGCAGAAAGTCTATTTAAGATCTTGTTTGCCCATCATATTGATGTAGATCAGTTTTTGGAACAAATTAAAGATGATTTTTTATCAGAAGAGGACTTAATTGAATTAAAACTTGAAAACAAACTGAAAAGTGCATTTAATGGTTCAAATAAAGAAAAAATCGAAGAATGTTTGCAAGAAGTAATGAAATTATCTGATAGCAGAATATTTAAGTACAGAGTAGTTGTTGCAGTAGCAATTGTACGAAATCAATTGGATAGGTTAGGTGACGAATTCAAAAGTACAATTATTGCTGAATTTAATGCAAAAGATAACTGGGTAGAAAATATTGATATGCTGCGATTATTCGCTAACTGTATTCCTGTTTTTTCTACAGAACAAGCAGATAATTATATTAGTTTTCTTTTGAAACATTACAATGAGAAGGTTTTATATTCAGAGAAATATGAAGATAGGATAGCAAGTATTTGTATCAATTACCTTTATTGCTGGCGTAATTATGGCTTAAAAGGAAATCAGGTTAAAAATTGTTTAGATTACTTACTGAATTTGAACAATACTAATCATTTTCTTTTTTATAAGGCATGTGGGAGTTTCTATAAATGTTTGTATGAAGGAAATATAGCAAAAGCTAAAGAAGTAAAAGCCATGCTTATTTCTCTAGGATATGAAGATAGGGTGACTAATTGGAAAGAGTAGTTTTGTGATACGCAACTTTAGAAGTAATATTAGAGTTTTATGGGATAATCAAGATACGAAAGGAGGAAATAATAATGATTTGGCCAGAGAGTGAAGGTACTTTATCTGTATAAAGATAATGTATGGAGGTATAAAAATGAAATCAATTTCAAGAAAACTAGTTTCATTATCACTAGTAGGATTAGTTGGTACAACTTTACTTACATTTTCAAGCAAAGTTGATGCTATGAATTTACTTAATACAACTCCGTCTAAGGTTTATTATAATGATGGTGCCTACAGTGGCTATTTGTATAGAAACAGTACCTGGATGGATCACAATTTTAAAACAAATAGAAACCGATGGGTTAGCATGTATTCAGGAAATGTAAGACTTATTTCGAGAGGCTTAGTGCCAAATAATTAATGCTGAATTTAAGAGGAAACGTATCATGAAAAAGAAAATGACGTTATCCGTAATTGTAGTAGTTACAGTACTTGTAGCAGTTATTGGTGGAATGTTTTTCTACAATAATCAAACAACGGTACCTAAAAACTGGGTTAATCGAATATTAACAGTAGACAACACAGAAAATCGCTTAAGTAATTGGTTTGATCTGTATTTTACAAAGAATCATGCTATTTTAGTTGCTAAAAATAGTAACAACTCTGAGCAAAAGAAGACTAAACTTAATAAAGAAATTTTACAAGCATATTCTACTAAGAAAAATAATCCACCCCAAACAGGTGTTAAGGCTGATTTGGGCCGAGTTGATACAACTGAATCAAACAACGGTTACACAATTAGGACGAAAAAAGTTGTCTTTATATTTACAAAGATGAGTGATGGCTCATACCGTAGCCAAGATGGAACAGTATGGCAATTCTCACCCAAAGAATAGTTGATTAATAGAAAATAAGACTGGCTTAGTGCTAGTCTTATTTTTTATTGAATGATTGAAAATACCTGATGTAGTTTTAAAGTAATAAGAATTCAATAATTTATAGCAGTATGACGTAAAGTAATCAAAATACTGTTAATTAATCTTGGAATTTTCAGATATTTCATTTTGTGTCCTATATTTAAACTAATTTCTTTGAGATTTTAGTAGTTAGCAAGCCTAAAATAATATTGCTGATAGCAAAATAATTGCTAATGCGCTCATTTAATGTCAGTCCAGGGTAGGCTAGTTCTATTATTGAAATAAGAGTGATGAAGCCTAGTGGATAATATTGTGTCTTTAGCCTGAAATTGATTTTAGCAATTCTGATAGCAATGATAATGAATAAACAAACTAAAATGATATTTGCAATTAAAAAGAAAGTACTTGTGAAATCATTTGATTTAGTAAAACCGAAGATGAATGTTGGGCCGACTGAAAGCAAATAGATAATAATTAATGCGTTATTGATGATTTTTAGTTCTTTCTTAGAAAACATAGTGACTTATTTCTTAATCCTTTTGGCAATGAAAATAGTTAGTAAGCACATGATTAGATAAGCGATAAAAAAGTATAAATAATGCTAATCATTGGGAATCTGATCCAAGTAATGATGGTAGTGAGTAGCAAGATTATACTTAGACTGAGTGATAGGTAATCAAATTTGTTAGACAACAACAGAATGCCCAGAATTACGATTCCAATTAAATATAAAAATATGATGAGATCATCTAAAACTATTTTGCTAGCTTGAACACTAGGAATGAGAATGCTTAAAGCAAAAGAAAATAAGATGATCGAAATGATACATAAACTGCGTCGTAGAATTTTCATTTCGTTGCTCCTATAACGCTAAACTTAATATTAGGATACTAAATATAGAAATCAATTCAAGTTCGTAATATAAAAATAACGGGATGCTTTGTATTCTTTTTGGATCAAACCAATATTATTGGTGTTAGAATGGTGGTAGAAAGAAATGTTGGTTATTTCTAAGGACATAATTATGAAAGACATAAAAATTATTAAAGGCGATATTACTAAGATGAAAGCCGACGCGATCGTTAATGCGGCTAATAATTCATTACTTGGTGGTGGCGGCGTTGATGGTGCCATTCATAGAGCAGCTGGTCCACGGTTACTTGAGGAATGCATGACTTTGCATGGTTGTCCAACAGGTGAAGCAAGGATAACACATGGCTATAATTTACCTGCGAAATATGTAATTCATACAGTAGGCCCAGTTTATGCTGGCAAGACTAGTGATGCACATATGCTAGCTTCTTGCTACTATAATTCACTGGCTTTGGCAAAGAAAGCGGGATTGCATAGCGTAATTTTTTCAGCTATTTCTACGGGGGTGTATGGCTATCCTGCAGAAGATGCAACTAAGATCGCAGTTGACGCGATTGAAAAGTGGCAGAAAGAAAATTCAGGTTATAAGTTGGACATTTCAATGTGCGCTTATGATAATCGGATGTATCGCATTTATGAAAAGATGGTAGCGTAAAAAATTGAAAATAATAAAGAGCTGTAAATATTTTTTGTGTGATATTTACAGCTGCTATGAAAAATGTAAGCAAATGTATGACTATGTTTTATTTTCATACATTT